>Ga0114951_10000320_pt1 | contig 69243 bp, 70 predicted proteins | sample AM7aDNAmetaG_FD_88677 | JGI IMG/M metagenome (GOLD analysis project Ga0114951, IMG submission 88677) | Freshwater microbial communities from Finland to study Microbial Dark Matter (Phase II) - AM7a DNA metaG | ecosystem: Environmental > Aquatic > Freshwater > Lake | place: Finland: Lake Alinen...
CAACTTATCATCTTTATCGCGCATAACCGAACCACTAAAACTGACCGGAATTTTTTCACCGGATTTCGCCTTATAAGTCATGTCGAAATCATGTACTGAACCTTCTTCGATAAGTCTTCTAAGGCGCTTGCCTTTAAACAAAGCTTCTTCTTCTTCTTCTTCTTCTTCTTCTTCTTCACTAAATATTAAACTTACGTCTTTTCCTACGAGCTCTTCCTCGGTATAGCCCAATAGATCGCAGGTGGCTTTATTTACACTTCTAACCGCACCATCCGGATTAATTACAATCAAAGTATCAATCATTGAAGAGATGATGCCTTCCGCATATGCATTTTCTTTTAAAATTTCCGCTTCTTTTCCTTTTATATTCTCAGCCATCTTATTAAACGAGCCGGCGAGATCTTCTATTTCATCGCCGCTCTTAATAGAAACCCTGTAATCCATATCACCTTTTGCAAAACGCTCACTTGCTATACGTAACTTTCTTATTGGCAGGGAAATTATGCGAGAAAGGATAAGAGCAATAACGCATGTCAGAAAAATAGCTGCAACAATAATAATCATCATCCGATCTCTAAGGCGTAAAATTGGCGCCATTACTATTTTAAGCGGCATACTAAGTACCAGACGCCATCCCTGTCGTTGAAAATCAAGATAGTCCGGCTGTGCTGAAACAAAAACCAGATTTTTACACTCATCTTCAAAAAAGAAAGACGCTGGCTCTGCCTGACTTTTTATGCGACTTTCTATGGCGTTCCAGCAATGAGTCTTTTCCCTAAGAATGCCTCTGGAGTTATAATCCGAATATAGCAGGGTACCGTCTTTGTCTATAAGGTCGATCTTCAAATGCCCTTCAAAAAAATATTTATTGCTGCTTTTTAATATCTCTCCGATTTTAAACATCGGGATTCTCGAGACAACAATTCTAAAGACTTTTCCATCGGAATTCTTAATCGGATAGGTAAAATAAAGAGTGGGCATATTGAGCATGTTTGAAAAAGAAACACCTACGACGAGTCCTTTATCGATAATAGGATTTAGCCCGTATCCATCCAGAGCATTCTCTTTACCTATATTTAAACCTGTAGTATCCACTATACATTTGCGCTCCAAATCGTAGACGGCTATAGAATCGTAGCATTTGTAAAAATCACGGTATTGCAAAAACCGTCTGGTCATTTCAGGCTGAGAATAATTTTCTATGGTAAACATGATAGAAGAAGCGAGTAATTCTATATTACCTTTACAGCCATGTAAGAAAATATTTAATTTGCTAAGCATACGATCGGATATCCTGGCCATAGCTTCATTGCATTCCAAATCCAGCGTCTTGGCATGAAAATAATACATGACTGAGCATAATGACACGGCTGTAATAAGAATCGTTATAAAAGTCGCTATCATCATTTTTGTCGCGATCTTCATGTTAAGTCCATTCTATTCCAAAAATGAAGAATCAATGATATTGTCGAGGTCTTCTTGGCTGAAATAACGTCCTCTCTTTCCGTAAAAATCATATATCGTTGTAGCTATATTGAATAGGCTATTAGAATTTCCGTTTTTCTTCATCATCAACATATTTTGTTCTCTGTCGGGCTGTATTATGCCATCGAGTCCCATAATCATCTCTTCGGGCTTCATTCCCTCGGCCTTAGCCATAATCGATACCGCCTCAACTTTATTTGTCCGTATAAACTCGCGCGCCCGGAAGAGAGCCTTTAAAATAGCCCTGATCTCGCCCGGCCTTTTTTCTGTGGTACATAAATTAAAGGACAGCACATCCGTAATTAATCCCGGAGTATCTCCTGCCTTAGCTATAACCTTACAACCTTTCTTAAGCGCCCTGCTCTTTGCAGGTTCCCAGGTATGGCCTGCGGCAATTCTTCCTTCACTGATCGCCTCGGGAACTTGTTGGGCGGGAACTATCTCAAAGCGCAGATTCTCTTCTTTTAAGCCTGCCTTCATGAGAGCGGATAAAACAAATAGATGAGAGAAAGAATTGATCGCGGCTATTCCTACAGGTTTCTCTTTTAAATCCAGAATCGAATCGATATTAGGCCCTGCTACGATCACATCCTCGTCATTGGAATAATCCATGATACATACAACTTTAGTGGGGCTACCTTCGGAATTATGGAATATGGAATCGGTAAATACTTCAAAGATGCCATCGACTTTTCCGCTCCTGTACAGCTCGACCGATTCACAATATTCTTTCTTAAGGACGAGCTCGGCCTCCACGCCATTTTGCTTAAAGAAACCCTTTTCCTGGGCAATAAAGGCGTGGGCATACCCCGGCCATGTGGCTAAGGCGATTTTAATCGGCCTTTGAATTTCTGTATTTTTAATACGGCCGGCCGATATAACAATTGCCCCGCAGATTAAGAACGTTAATATCCGCCTCATGCCTTCTCTCCCGATCTCGCTTCCAATGCCTTTATGCGCTCCTTCAGCTCCATCATCTTCTCCTCACGGTCCATTGCGGCGTCCAGCAGGACCTCCATATCATGCATCTTTTCTCTTAATGACTCCTCCACTCGCTTACGCTCGGTAACGTCCCTGACAACTGCATGAAGAAACATTTTACCACCCAGACCGACCTTAGACAACAACACCTCCGCAAAAAAAACCTCACCATTTAATCGCTTGTGTACCCAGTCGAAAAAGTTGGAACCTTCGCGCATCGCCTTCTCGATCATTGCCTTGGCCTTCTCGTCCGAAGCCCTCCCATCCGGCTGTAGCTTGGGAGATAATTCCCAGGGCTCATAGGACAGAAACTCCTCTTCGTTCTTTGCCCTGAACATTTCCAATGTTGCAGGATTTGCTGATGTGAATCTCCAGCTCGGCGCTTCAAGGGTCATGATGGCATCGCGTGATAATACAAAAAGACTACGGTAATAATTATCCTCACTGTTCCGTAGCGCCGAATCCACATTCGCTTTATGTTTTTTATTCTGAAGCATCTTATCTCCCTTATATCTTCGGGGACCGTTACCTATTAATAAAAAACCCAAATATCTAAAAAATAGATACCTGGGTTGATTCTAAAAAAAATAACAGAGCGGTTATTCTTTCCTTCTTACTTCCAAGGTCTGAAACGCCCATAATCATTGTCCGCTACCCTTTCATACAGGATTTACGGTCATTAAATTTGATAATAGGAGTATATCACAAAAATGGATACTGCAAGATTTATTATTTCGAATGGTGGTGAGGGAAGGATTCGGTCATCCAGCTGCCGGAGGCAGCTTCCTGACCAGCCAATTTGCTTTCGCCCGGAGGGCTATTCCTCCCGTTGGTCGGCGCAAATAGGTTTCGAACCCTTCTTCTCGTGCGGGTACTTAAATACTCGTTTAAACTGAATTATAATTAATGGTGGTGAGGGAAGGATTCGAACCTTCGAAGGCGTGAGCCGTCAGATTTACAGTCTGATCCATTTGACCGCTTTGGTACCTCACCAAAATTTCTAAAAGACCGAAAAGCTATGTGCCTGCTGAACTTTCAACTTCTGATTATTTTTTGTCGGCTCCAGCCGTAACTGTCTATAATTGGAGCTGGGGAAAGGAATTGAACCTTCAACATTCGCATTACAAATGCGATGCTCTGCCAATTGAGCTACCCCAGCGCCTTTAATACTTCCGGTAACTTATTCAAAACATCGGTTGCGATAAGACCGAGCGTCCCTTTACTTCTAAGGGCCATGTCGCCTGCAAGACCATGAAAGTATACGCCGAGCACCGCGGCCGTAAAAGGCTCTGCGCCCTGGCCGATAAAGCTCGCTATCATCCCGGTCAGAATATCGCCGGTACCCCCTGTCGCCATGCCGGAATTTCCGGTCTGATTCTCATAGAGATCTCCGGTCGGCGATGCCACGACCGTATTATGCCCCTTCAAAACTAAGACGGTATTATACTCATTGGCAAACTTTAGCGCAACATCTTTTCTGTTTTGGGATATATCTTTTACATCCAAACCTATAATGCGCGCCATTTCACCTTCATGGGGCGTCAAAACCAGTTTGGACTTTGCATCCTTAAATATACCTGTATGACCTACGCAAGCATTAATTCCATCGGCATCTAAAACTATAGGCAGTTCTACTTTTGAGACCAGATCTCGGACCAGGCCTTGAGTCTCTTTATTCTGAGATATCCCGGGCCCTATAGCGAGAACATCGCACTTTTGGCTAAAAGCGATCAGATCCTTTTCGGCCAGGAGGCTTAGCGACGAATCTCTCGTCTCGAAGAACGGGCAAACCATAACCTCAGTAAGCTTAACGGCCAGTATCGGTAATATACCCCTACCCACGGCGAGCGTAACGAGTCCGCTACCGGATAGCGCCACTGCCTGGGCGGTTAAATATGCCGCGCCGGTGTAACCGAATGAGCCGGCTATCACGAGCACATGACCCAGATCACCCTTGTGCGCATCCGGAGATCTTTTTGGGAAACTCTTTACGGCATCATCTATATTCATCTTTTACCGTTCAATAAGATAACGTTAGCTATCGCATAATTTTCAGAATGCGACATGCTGACCACGACCTTACCTACCTTCTTTTTCTTTTTTAACCTTAACGCATCGTTATGAAATTCTATCATCGGCTTGCCCTCTTCGTCGTTCAGCACCTCAATCTCCGTCCATCTTATCGGATGCTTAATGGGTTCACCAAACGCTTTTACCACAGCTTCTTTGGCGGCGAACCTGGCCGCGAAATGCTGCGGCGCAAAACGCCGGGCGGTGGAATACTTTATCTCGCGCGGCGTAAATATCTTAGTCAGAAATGAATCGCCCCATTTCTTAATGGCGTCCCTCATCCTGTATATTTCGATTATATCGACGCCCATCCCTAATATCATTTTATCTCACTTATCATATCTTTGACGGCTCTTTTGATACCTGTAAATATCGCCCGTGAAATGATAGAATGGCCGATATTAAGCTCATTAATGCATAATATCTTTGCGATAGGTTTCACATTATCGTAATTCAATCCATGTCCGGCGTTGACGGTTAAGGACTTTGCCGAAGCGTATGACGACGCACGTTTCAATATATCGAGCTGAGTTTTTCTATCGCGCGAGCAGTCGGCCCCGGCATATTTACCGGTATGGAATTCTACTATGCGCGCACCGACCCTGATAGTCGCGTCTATCTGTTCTATAGAAGGATTAATAAACAGGCTTACGTCTATGCCATTTTCATGCAAGCGCCGAACTACCTGCCTTAAACGAGCCTCGCCTTTTTTTACATCGAGGCCACCTTCAGTAGTTATCTCCTGCCTCTTTTCGGGAACGATCGTCACCTGATCCGGTTTTATGCGACAGGCGAAGTCCACTATATCCCTCGCTATCGACATCTCAAGATTAAGAACGGGTACGGCCTTACGCAGTTTAATAACGTCTGCATCCTTAATATGCCGCCTATCTTCCCGAAGATGGCACACTATAGAGTCGCATCCGGCCTTAATGCACTCCCTGGCCGAGGCTACCGGATCCGGCTCAAATATCCGCCTGGCTTCTCTGACGGTAGCTACGTGATCTATATTGATACCCAGCTTCACTCTCTTCACTGTTTCTCCACATCCACCATAACCTGCACCAACGTCTCTTCCATATAAATACCCGGAGCTACCGGATTAAGCGGCACAGATTTAGTGAAGGATTTCGATGCTCCGCGGACATCTATCGGCATCGTATAAACAAACCGTATCTTCGATAATAGATCTTTAGTGCCTACCACGATGCAATATTCCGGAGATACAACGGACTTACGCCAATCCGCTATATATCCGCGTTGAGGGACGCCGGACAGGACAGGTTTTATAGGCAGCTTCTTTGCGGCCATTCCATCGGAAGGTAATATCTTATTGAGAAACTGCTTGTCCTCTTCACTGCCTTTATTAAGCTCGTTAACAACGTAGAACCATAGAGTCAGCGCGAGAAGTAACGCGCTCATCTTAAGCCACATGTTTTTCGTAAAGAAATCCCTGATAGATTCCAACATCTTTTATGTTATCTCTTATTTTTAAGGAATGTGTTTTTAATATTGAATGGGTTCTTTATCTTTGACGGCCTATAGAATAGGTTTTTCAAAATTCTCACCAACGCCTCTTCGTCCAGGCCATGGGTAAGCTTTCCACCGTTTGCCACCGACACTGCTCCCGTTTCTTCGCTCACTACCACGCAAACTGCATCCGTCTCTTCGCTTATGCCGACTGCCGCCCTGTGCCGCATGCCGAGAGACTTGGGAATCATCTTCTCTTCCTCGGGTAGAGGCAATACGCAACCGGCGGCGACTAATCTACCATGCTGGACTATTACCGCACCATCATGTAACGGCGACTGAGGTATAAATATTGAGGTGAGTAGATAGTTAGTGACTTTGCCGTCAACGGATGTGCCGCTTTCGATGTAACTCTTCAGCCCTACTTCCCTCTCTATTACTATAAGGGCGCCGATCTTACGCCTGGAGAGATTGGCCGCGGCACCTGCTATCTCTTCTATAAGCTCCACACTGGCCTGATGCATTCCGAGCTGGCCGAGCTGTGCCAGGCCCCTACGCAATTCCGGCTGAAATATTATAACGAGCGTTATGATAGAAATGGGAACCAGCCTGGTTAGAACCCAACTTATCGCATAAAGGCCGAGCTGCTGAGCCGCGAAGAAGATCACTCCTATAACAAGCAACCCTTTTAATAATTGCTCGGACCTGGTGCCTTTTACGAATAGCAATATCATGTATATAACGTACCAGAGGATCGCTACCTCCAGCACAACTTTCCAGTAAGGCAATATCTGCATCAAATCGCTCCCTGAGCTAATATTCTATCGATCATACGCGCGGCCTGCACCGCCTCCTTTACATCATGAACCCTTATCAGGTTTGCGCCCTTCATTATGGACATGGCACAAGTCGCAATAGTACCTGCCAATCTTTCGTCAGGATTTTTTACACCCAGAACACGGCCAATAAACGACTTACGCGAAGTACCTATACAGATGGGCAGTTTCAATTTTTTGAACTCCTCCAACCTGTTTAAGATTTCAAGATTGTGCTCCAGCGTCTTACCAAATCCTATGCCCGGATCAATTATAATTTTATCCCCGGCTACGCCGGCAGTCTTTGCCAGGCCCATCGAAACCTTCAGGTCCGAAATAATATCCTTAACAACGTCGTTATACCGCGGATTTGCCTGCATACTCTTAGGCTCTCCGCGCATATGCATGATTATGATAAAGGCTTTGGCCTTCGCCACAACTTCTGCCATACGCTTATCATATTTAAGGCCCGAGGTGTCATTTACTATACCGGCACCGGCCTTTATAGCCTCTTCTGCTACCTCAGCCTTTCTGGTATCCACGGATATGGGAATGTCTAACCTGCCTGCAATCGCGCGAATCACAGGAATAACGCGCGACAATTCATCTCTTACGCTAATATCGCCTGCACCGGGGCGCGTCGATTCTCCGCCGACATCGATTATGTCCGCGCCGTCTTTGGCCAGAGAGAGCGCCTGCCTGAGGGCAGATCCCTTATTAAGGAATTGCCCCCCATCTGAAAAAGAATCCGGCGTAACATTTAATACGCCTATTACATAGGTACGTTTGAAAAGATTAAACCTGGGCAGGATTCTCATTAGCGGCAATCCCCAGGAGAAGCTTTATCTCGCTTAAGTCCATCACTTCTTTTTCTAAAAGCTTCTCGGCAAGCGCCTTAACCTTATCCTTATGCTTAATAAGCTCTCCCTTGGCCCTGGAGTAGCAATCATCTATGATCCGGCGAATCTCCTGGTCGATTAATAATGCCGTCTGGTCGCTATAATTTCTCTCGTCGATTAAATCACGGCCCAGGAAGATCTGTTCATCCCTATGCCCTAATGTCAGATGCCCCAATTTCTCGCTCATTCCGAACCGCGTAACCATCTTTCGGGCCAGAGCAGTGGCAACCTCGAGGTCGTTTTGCGCTCCGGTAGACAGCTCATTGAACGTCAATTCCTCGCTTACCCTACCACCGAGAAGCCCCGTTATGCGCCCGAGGAGCTCTTCCTGAGTAACGATATATCTGTCTTCGAGCGGCATGCGTATGGTGTAGCCGAGAGCCATGCCCCTGGGAAGTATCGAAACCTTGTGCAGTGGATCTGCTCCCGGCAATACGAGCGCCAGGATAGCATGCCCGGTTTCATGATATGCGACTATCGTCTTCTCCTGCTTAGATATAAGCCTTGACTTGCGTTCGGGACCGGCCATGACTCTTTCGATCGACTCTTGCAATTCCGGCATGGTGACCGTATCTTTATTGCGGCGAGCCGCCAATAACGCCGCCTCGTTAACCAGGTTAGCCAGATCCGCGCCTGAGAAACCCGGCGTCTGCCTGGCAATGGCATTCAACTCGACCGCTTTATCCAGTTTAACATTTTTTATGTGGACTTTCAGTATTGCCTCTCTGCCGACAATATCAGGCCTGTCTATCACCACCTGCCTGTCAAATCTGCCCGGCCTCAAAAGCGCCGGATCGAGCACGTCAGGCCTATTGGTCGCGGCGATCAGGATGACCCCTTCCTGAGTATTAAAACCGTCCATCTCGACTAAAAGCGCATTTAGCGTCTGCTCCCTCTCGTCGTGCCCTCCACCGATACCCGCGAACCTCTGGCGCCCCACCGCATCGATCTCGTCAATAAATATGATCGCGCCACGGCCGCTTACCTTTGCGGACTTCTTCGCCTGCTCAAATAGATCGCGAACCCTGGAAGCCCCGACGCCCACAAACATTTCTACGAAATCAGATCCCGACATCGAAAGAAACGGCACGTCAGCCTCGCCGGCAACGGCCTTTGCCAGGAGCGTCTTACCTGTACCCGGAGGACCCATTAAAAGAACACCTTTAGGTATCTTACCTCCGAGCCGCTGAAACTTCCGAGGATCTTTTAAGAACTCGATAACTTCCTGAAGCTCTTCCTTGGCTTCATTCACGCCCGCCACATCTTCGAACGTAACCTTAGTCTTCGACTCCGATCCCAGGGTTATGCGGGACTTCCCGAAAGCCATGAATCTGCCGCCGCCTTGAGCCGCACTACCTCTATAGACGAATAACCAAAGGAATAATATGAACAATACCATCGGACCCAGAGAGTAGAATATGTTCATTAGAAGCGTCTTTGGCGGCTTAATATCGAAATCTTTCACATTCTCCCGGAGACTTCTTATGATGTCCTGGTCCGCATCCGGGATATTAACTATAAATTTCGATCCGTCCGAAAGAGATCCCTTTAAGATATTCTCGACCTTAATACACGAAGCTATCTTTTGGGTTGAAGGATTTTCTTTCAGCATCTGGAAAAACTTTGAATACGACAACTCCTGAACGGGCTTCTCCGATGAAGATGGGTTGAATGTATTTACTAAATATAAAACGCCCAGGATGATAAAAAACCATATCAAAAAGTTCCCCTTACCCCGCACCGGGGGGACGCTATTCTTCTGTCGATCTTTCTGTTCCATACTATTTAACTCCGATCTTTTTTATTATGTACATTAAGTAAAATATATTAGCAGGATATAAGCCTAATGGCAAGATTAGATTTTTCTGATTTTGCTGAGGCGCAGCTCATTTGCACCCCTGTAGGCTACGACTCCTCCCGGCAAATGCACGGACGAACCTTTGGCTTTACGGTTAATAAGGCCCTCCACCTCTTTCCAGTGCCTGAACGACAACTTCTTAACCTCGCCGCCTGCTTTTTCCAGACATTCACGTAAGATTTCCTTCTGTATTGAGCGGGATTGAATTATTAAATCTTTAAGCTTTACCTCGACTCCACCGAACTTCGGATAATTAAGCAGATTTTTAATACCGGCGTTCGCTTCCTCGATAAATTCGAAATCTTCCCGCAGGTGCTCCGCCATGTTAAATAAAGCCCTCTTCAGCCTGGGATTGTATTTCTCAAGAAACGGTACGATCTGGCCTCGAACAACATTTCGGAAATATATCGGCTCGATATTAGTGCGGTCGATCCTGTAAAGAATTCCCTCGCTATTAAGGTATTTCAGGATATCGCGCTTTTCGATCTCAAAAATCGGCCTGATTATTTTAAAATCACCCTCAAGCCGCGACGGGGCTATTCCGACCAGCCCCTTCAATGACGCACCCTTAATAACGCGCATTAAGATCGTCTCAGCCTGGTCATCCAAAGTGTGCCCCGTGGCGATAATATTGGCACCCAGCTTCTTACCGGCAGTTCGATAGAATTGATACCGCTCCATGCGCGCATGTTCTTCCGTAGATAAACTTTTAGGTTTGGATTTATTAACATCGATCTTTTTATAAACGATCTCGACCCCTAACTCTTTCGCAAGTTTTTTAACAAACAAAGAATCCTCGCCGGACTCTTTGCCCCGCAGTCCATGATCGAGATTACAGACGGAGACCTTCTTCAAATTAAGCTTTCTTCCGAGCGATAGAAGCGCATGCAGTAGAAAGACAGAATCCGGCCCGCCCGAACACGCGACCATAACCGAGTCTCCGGGCTTCAACAGCTCGTAGTTCCGTATCGTCTTCAATACTTGCTCGATTAATTTCATTTACACTCCGAATGTCACTCGTATGATTTTTAGCCCTCGAAAGATCTCTACCCTGCCGCGCTCTCGCCGGCCAGATGACCGGTGGAGAATGCCTGTTGTAGATTATATCCGCCGCTGGCGGCCGAGCCCTCGATAATCTCGCCCGCAAAATAGAGGCCCGGAACCAGTTTCGACTCCATAGTCCGCGGGTTGATTTGGCTTATCGAGACACCGCCGCCCGTAACCATCGCCTCTTCTATTGCCAGAGATCCCTTAACCGTTAACGGCAACGCCTTAAATAATTTTACTACTTCTCGACGGGCTTTCTGTGTAATCTGATTGACCATGTGCTCCGGATCTATGCCGGCTAATGTCATAAATAAAGTTATGAGCCTCTGGGGAAGGTAACCTTTCATTATGCTTTTAAACTGCGCCTTACCTGAGGATTTAAATTCCCTTAGCAGTCTATTGTCGAGCTGTTCGGATGTCAAGGCCGGCTTAAGGTCGATAAAGACATTTACCGCCTTATGGGCTTCTACCATATCCATTACATCACCGCTTAAATCCAGAACCAGGGGCCCGGATATTCCGAAGTGCGTGAACATAAGTTCGCCTATTTCGGATACGAGCTTCTTTTTCCCTGCTTCAAAGGTTATCCTGATATTCTCGAGCGCTAATCCCTGTAAATCTTTTACCCACTCCTGGTTTGTAGTCAGAGGAACGAGGCCCGGCTTAAGTTTAATAATTTTATGGCCCATCTTCTCTGCGATAACAAAACCGTCCCCGGATGATCCTGTCGCCCTATAGGACGCGCCGCCCGTAGCGAGTATGACTTTCTTAGCCGATATCGTTCTTTCGGTGCCGATTTCGAGCTTAAAATATTCCTTATCTATCTTAATCGATGTAAGCCTCGCGCTGTAAACAATCTTCACACCCAAATCTATAAGACGCCTTACGAGCGCTTCTACCACTGAGCGGGCCTTATCGTCTGAAGGAAATACCCGTCCTTGGCGCTCAACCTTCATCTCGAGACCACATGAATTGAAGAACTCTATCAGATCGCCATTAAAAAATTTGTACAATGCCGTCCGCAGGAATTTACCACTGGTGCCAAACTTTTCTATAAAGGTTTCTATCGGCGCGCTATTAGTTATGTTGCATCTACCCTTACCTGTAATCAGTATCTTCTTTCCTATTGAATCATTCCGCTCTATCAGAATAACCATTTTGCCGAGCTCAGCGGCTCGTATAGCAGCCATCGCCCCTGCAGCGCCACCGCCCACTACGGCTATATCAAAACTTTCGCTCATTAAAGCCTCATGTGACATGGTAGACATCTCTCATAAGCTTAGCCACGACCTCACGATCAGCCTTTGCGAAATCGTAGGCAGCGAGATCCTTAGGTTCGACCCATTTTAATTCATCATGATCCAGAGCGCGAAACTCGCCCGATATGTGGCGGACTTTGTATACCAATAGCTCCAGCGGAACAAGCATATATTTGAAACTGCTCCGGCAGATAAAATCCCCTATCTCGGCCTCTATACCCAATTCTTCTTTGAGCTCTCTCCTAAGGCACTCCTCCGGCGTCTCACCGGCATCTATCTTACCACCCGGGAATTCCCATCTGCCACCGTGCCGATCGCCTGCACGCCTTTTGGCGATCAATATCTTCCCGTCTTTCTCTATAACCGCAGCTGTGACTTTAAACATGTTAGTGTCCCGCCATATCGCCATGGTAACGATCATCCCACGACTCATCCCTCATCCTATTAAGCTCGTTTTGCATCTCCTGCATTGTTATCTTCTCTTCATACGCCTTATTCAGATCTACAGGGCATAGCGCTACATCTATCCATCCCTTTGCATTGTCATCCCAGAAGAACGCGACATGACCAGCATCCGAATCGATCATAATCTTAAATAGCCTGCCATTAACATCCATGACATCTTCCAAATATCGCTCTTTTTCATGATGTTCGGCATAGGAATTAAGCTGAAATAAAGCCAACGCCGCTATTATAATTACTAATATTATTTGAGGTCGCATAATCTATTGTTAGTGGGATAGAATTGTTTGCCCTGCGTTTATCGTTGCTATCTCATAATAGCGAAACAGAATGGTAGCGGGGACTGGATTTGAACCAGTGACACGCCGGGTATGAGCCGACTGCTCTGCCAGACTGAGCTACCCCGCCACAGAAAAAATTACTACCAAAATCGTGAGAATTATAGCATATTCATCTAACCAGCGCAACAATTGACCAACCGTTCATAATAAGCGCTCCCCCTTGCTTTTACCCGTATTCCGGGGGTTCACTTTATCATTGATTACATTTTTAATGCGCAGGGACACGTTTAATCTGAAAAAAGGGGACACGTTAAAGGTTGGATTTGCCAAACGGTACAAAGTAAGATGATTCGTGCATGCTTCCGGTGCGATATCCGGCAAGGTCCAGGGCAATGTACACGAAGCCAAGCTTTTTAAGATTATCGACAATGGCTTTTTTTAGTTTTAAAACTTTTCTCTGATCTTCGGGTAAGAGTTCGAGCCTGGCGATATCACCATGTATCCTAACCCTCACCTGTCTGAACCCCAGAGACCTCAAATAGCTTTCAGCTTTATCGACTCTATTCAGATCTTTTGCCGATATCTTGCTGTGAAATGGAAAACGAGATGCAAGGCATGCAAATGACGGTTTGTCCCAGGTAGACAGCCCTAGTTTTCTGGAATATCTCCGGATGTCGTCTTTTGTGAATACGGCTTCGACTAACGGGCTCCTGACTCCCAGCTCCTTCGCCGCAAACCTACCGTAGCGCACATCCTTCAGGTCATCGTAATTTGCGCCATCGAGCAGATAACTCATCTTATGCGATTTGCGCAAATTATCCAGCTTTTTGAATAACTCCTTCTTACAGTAGTAGCATCGATTGACGGGATTGGACTTAAAATGTTTTATCGCAAGCTCCTTAGTGTCTATCGTCAGATGCCTGGCGCCAATTACCTTGGCTACGCGCACGGCCTCTTTATATTCCGCGGCCGGATAGGTCTCGGATCTCGCCGTCACAGCAAGCACATTATCCTCACCCAGCACGTCAACAGCGACCTTCAGCAGAAAAGCGCTATCGAGTCCGCCAGAATAGGCGATGACAACGCTGTCCATATTCCTTAATATCTGCTTTAACTTGCTAAGCTTGTTCATCATCTCCACTCTCCAGCAACTAATTTTTCGGCTAACTCAATAGTTAACAGCAAAATATTTTGCAAGACACCGGCGGCTAAGCGGCAGGATAGTCCTTGAGGCGTAAGGTTTTTCGAAGCGGCCGTAGCAATTAAGTGATGCAAATCTTGCACACATTAATTGCAGGCTGCCGAAAAACTAGCCGAAAGGACACCTGCCGATAAAGCCGCAAAAATATCAATTGGAGTAAAATATTTTAGTCTCCGCCGAAAAATTATCGCGCCCCTTTTATCCAGCCTCCGCCGAGGACCACATTCTTTTCATAGAAGACCACGGCTTGCCCCGGAGTCGGAGCGGACTGAGGCTCGTCAAAGTCGACCTTAACGGCATCGACACCCAGCTTTGTCACAACGGCTTTAGCTTTCTTATGATTATACCGTATCTTCGCTTCTACCTTCATCGGTTTTTCAATATCTTTAATTGAAATCCAGTTTAGCCTGTCCGCGATGACTCTCCTCTTAAGCAATTCTTTCCTCACTCCAACCACAACGCGATTATTATGAATATCAATCTCTGTAACATATAGCGGTTCTTTATGAGCGATCCCCAGCCCGCGACGCTGTCCGATGGTGTAACTCATTATACCTTTATGACAGCCGAGGACCTTGCCATTTTTATCTACTATCGACCCGGGTCTTGCTTCTACCCCCGTCTTGATCTTTATATATTCATCATAATCTTTGTCCTGCACAAAACAGATATCCTGGCTCGAAACCGTGTTATACGTCCTGACCTTCATCTTTTTTGCTAATGCCCTGACACGATCTTTCGTAAGTCCGCCGAGAGGGAAGATCGTATGCTTCAGCTGTTCCTGCGAAAGATTAAATAAGAAATATGATTGGTCTTTTATTTTATCTTTGCCCTCTTTTAGCAGAAATCGCCCGGTCCGCTTATCCAAACCCGCATTCACATAATGACCCGTAGCGACGTATGAAGCGCCGAGCGACTGAGCTTTCTCCAGCATCTTACCGAACTTTATCTTCTGGTTACAGATCACGCACGGGTTCGGTGTAAGCCCCTTAAGGTACTCCGAACAAAAGTAGTCCACTACGTATTTTTTAAAGTCCGCGCTGAAATCAACAACGTAGTAAGGTATGCCGAGGTCTTCGGAAACTGCTCTTGCCCGCGTGACAGCCTCGAGACTGCAGCAGGCGCGCTCGGAGCTCTGTCCGCATTCTTCCTTAGGCCACATCCTGAATGTGATGCCTATGACGTCGTAGCCTTCCTTCTTAAGTAAGGCCGCGGCAAGAGAAGAATCTACTCCGCCTGACATTCCGACTACGACTTTAACCTTAGAGTTTGCCCGCTTCTTTAGCGCCATATCGATCCATAAAATCTTCTGTCGTCTTAACCACAAATTTATCTTTTACCTGCGAAATGATCAGGGCATCCTCACCATGACCTATATCCAGCAATTTTAATCCCTTATCACCGAGAATACATAACGCGGTCGCCAGAATATCGGCGGCCGACGCATCATCGGCGATCACGGTGGAGCTGATATTGCCGTCGCCCATAGGATATCCGTTCCTGGGATCTATGATATGCGAATAACGCCTCCCACCCAACATAAAAAATCTTTCATAATCGCCGGATGTTATAACGGCTTTATTTCGCACCTTGAGTTTTAAAAATATCCTGCCTCTTTCTCTCGGATGTTGAATACCGACATTCCATAATTTCTTCGCCGATGGCGCCCCCAGACAATACATATTGCCGCCGGGATTAACGATTGCATTATGAATGCCGTTTGCAATAAGCACTTTAGCGGCGCGATCTGCCGCATATCCTTTCGCCACTCCTCCCAGATCTATCGCCATTGCCTCCTTCTTAAAAGAGATCGTCTTCCGGAGGCTGTCCAATACCACATATTTTGAACCGACTCGCTCTACGGCATTTTTAATATCTTCTTCGCCCGGAAGGGCTCCAAGCGTTTTAGCCTTCGCCCAAATATCCACCAGGGGTTTTACGGTAATATCGAATGCGCCATCGGTCCTGAAGCTGTAGTCAATAGACTTCTTTATTAAGCCGAATGTCTCATCCGATATTTTTAATACTTCATCTTTTTTCAACCTGTTGATCTTCGAAACTTCACTATCTTCTTTATATACGCTGAGGAGGCTTTCTATGCGCGCTATTTCATTGAACGCCTTGTCGATAGCCCCGACAATCTCACCTGAGCGCTTCCTCTCGGACGCAGGCACCTTAATCTGAACGATGGTACCCATGAGAAAAGCTTCTTTCTCCACCATTGGTATGGCATAATTGGCTCCCTGCAGCATGAAGAAAGCGCATGGCGCGGCGGTGAAGGCCAGTAATATCACGGTTATTATTATACGCCGGGAAGGGGTCATTTCAGGCTATCGACAACTTTATCGATATCGATATATTTCTCTACCATATCTACTATTATCTTTATCTTCTCGGCATCCTGAGGTTTAAGCTTAACGATCATGGAATGGACGCGAGAGGCAATCTTATAGGTATCTTCTTTCGTGGTAAGGACCGGTATCTTCGACTTCTTAAGCCTGCTCATGCTTCCACGCTTAGGCATAAGCCCGCCCGATATTATCAGCCCCGAGAAGCGGCAACCCTTTTTCATCCTGCCGGACTGGACCTTACAGGCGGCCTCGATCATTTCGTCACGGTCGCCCGGTATAATCATAAGGGTATTATTCGATAGAAATTTAATAGCGTCTCTGACATTCATCGCACCGATAAGCACGTTCTCCACCGGCTTATCAAAGCTATCACCTTCATACAGTACGTGGATCTTTAATTCTTCCCTTATCTCGCGCATTGTGGGTATATCGAGTATCTTCTGATATGGCAATGCTCCAAATACGTTCAATTTCTTCTGCTCAAGGCCCTTAACAACCAGTTTTGATATCCTCTCATACTTCTCCGGAAGAACTTTATTTATGACAACACCGGCTATCTTTACACCCTCTTTATCGAAAAGGGCCTTATTCAGCATTATCTCATCGATAGGCTTACCAACACCGCCTGATGATATGAGAAGCACGTCGGCGCCCAAAAGCTTTGCGACCACAGCATTCGACAGATCGAGCACGCTTCCCACGCCGGCGTGACCGGTACCTTCGATTATCACCAGGTCATTATTTTTTGCTACGCGCCCATACGCCTCCGTTATCTGCCTGGTATAATCATTATCCGATCCCTTCTCTATAAACCGCTCGGTAAATCCGCGTTCGATAGCGATCGGAGACATATCCTTAATGTTGCACTTAATTCCGAACACTTCCTCTATGAGAACCGAATCCTCGTCCACCTTATAACCCTGCTCAACGAGATAACGCTGTCCGATGGGTTTAATGAATCCTATCTTATCGAACCGCTTCTTCAGCGCCGCTATCAATCCGAGCGAAACGGTGGTCTTGCCGTCATTCTGCATCGTGGCCGCGACAAATATCTTCTTCGCCATGAAAAATGGGTTCCCTTTTTCTGCTGCTGGGCTGAAATATCTAACCAGGTTAAATAGCTACTATATAAGCTTCTCTTCGCGGAAGGCTTTGATATACTCGGCGCAATACTCGTCGCTGGCCAGGAGGGCGTTTGAGGCGGCAAGGCTGGATCTCATATGCTTCTCCCCCGGGTCGATTATCGCAGAATCCAGACCCTCGCTCATTGCCATCGATAGAAATACGGAATTTATCAATCCTCTATTCGGAAGCCCATATGACACGTTTGATAGTCCGCAGATAGTATTAACCCCTCCGAGGCCCTTAATCATCCTTATGGACTTCAGATATTCTACGGCCTGAGCCGGTTCGGTGGAGATCGGCCTGATAAGCGCATCTATGTAGAGATCTTCGATGTTGAAACCTGCACTCTTAAGTCGTCCCACTATTTGTTCAGCGATCGCCAGACGATCACCTGCAGTTTCGGGCATACCTTTGTCATTCATAGTAAGGGCCACGAGTTTCGTATTATATTTTATCGCAAGCGGCAATATATTATTTATCCTCGAATCCTCGGCTGTTATGGAATTAATAAACAGCTTTCCTTTACCCTTATAAACCTTCAAGCCCTTTTCTATCGCGAGATAGTTTGGACTGTCTATGCATAAATTTATATCCGGGATCTCGCTCTGGATAACACTGATAACCCAATCCATATCCTGAAGCTCATCGCCGGATGTGACAGCACAATTAACATCTATATACTCGGCTCCCGCGCCGATCTGCTCCTTAACCTCTTTTAGGATATGCGCGGCATTCCTCTGGCTTATGGCTTCACGGATCTTAAGCCTTGTGGAATTTATCCTCTCACCTATTATAAGCATCTATCCGGAAACCTTTCTCTTCTGATAATTACGCTCTATCGTCTTAACGAGATTGGTAAGTACTTCGTTGACCGGCGTCGGAATATTAAGCGCCTTCGCCTGCCTTACTATCGCGCCGTTAATGAATTCTATCTCCGTCCTATTCTTATTCAATACGTCCTGCAGCATGCTCGATATATTAGCTGAGGTAGCCCTGCAGACAGACTCGACTTTTTGTATCGGATCATCATATGAAAGTTTTATGCGCTTACGTTTAACCACCTTCACAGACTCCTGGACCGCGCTTCTAAGCACATGCCTGCATTCCTCATCCTCTATTATCGCGCCATTACTTAAACCCGTTATAGCCGTGATCGCATTTATACCGGCATTGACTATAAGTTTACTCCATATGACGGAGTCGATATCCCTGGAGACCTTAGTCTCCATGCCCGCCTTTGTTAGAATGGCCGCAACATCGCGTATGGCGCCCAGGACTCTGCCATCGGCCTTCCCTATCACCGTCTCGCCTTTACCCGCATGGCGCACATGTCCAACCCCTAGTAGCGTGGAGCCATGATTAGTAACTCCGGCTATGACCCTGTCAGCTCCAAACTGATCATTAAGTATCTGGACATTCCCCAGGCCATTCTGCAATGTCAGTATGCTGGTCTTATCCGTTACGATATCTTTTATCTCTTTACAGGCATCTTCCGTCGAATAACTTTTTACGCAAATTATCACGAGATCGCATGCGCCGATATCCCTGGCATTTGCCGTGGCATTGATCTTTACATTCAATGTAGCATTCAACCCTTCGACTTTTATACCGTCGCTCGAAATTTTCTTAGCCCTGTCGGAAAATTCGTCCAGAAGCCAGACATCTTCTTTTGCCTTACTCTTCAATAAAGCAGATACGAGGCAGCCTAACGCACCCGGACCTACTACCGCTATCTTCATAGGCACACCTCTTATTGGCTTGTAATATATATAAAACGGACTTCTAGATTCTTCGTTGGGCTAAAGCCATCCTCAGAATGACATGCACTTCTATAGCTAAGCTATTACCTATTTCTTCTTAAGTTTTTTCAGCTCTTCATCTTTTATCGTAAAGGTATGCTCCGGAGCTGGAAATTTACCGCTCTCGACATCCGATATATATTTTTCAATCGCATCTTTCGCCAGGGATGATACGTTAAGATACTGCTTAACAAACTTAGGAACAAACTTATCGAACAAACCGAGCATATCGTAAGTAACGAGCACCTGACCGTCACAGTAAGGCCCCGCGCCGCAGCTTATAGTTGGTATCTTTAATCTTTCCGTTATTATCTTGGCCACCTTATCCGGAACGCATTCGAGCACAATCGCGAAACAACCTGCGCTCTCGAGCCGCAGTGCCTGATCGAGGATCTTTAACGCAGACTCCCGGTCCTTACCCTGGACTTTGTACCCGCCAAGTTTGGATACGGTCTGGGGGGTCAGCCCTAAATGTCCCAATACCGGAATTCCAGCATCTACTATCGCGCGCGTAGCTCCTATCACCTCATCGCCACCCTCGAGCTTCACGGCATCGCATCCTGCCTCTTTCAAAAAACGTCCGGCATTGCGCACAGCTTCTTCTTTAGAAACCTGGTATGACATGAACGGCATATCGCCGATCAGAAAGGACGATCTGGTGCCGCGCCTGACGGCTTTCGAGTGATGTATCATCTCATCCATGGTCACAGGCACCGTAGAATCATATCCGAGCACAACCATCCCGAGTGAATCGCCCACCAAGATCACATCAATCCCGGCATCATCGACTATACGCGCCATCGGATAATCATACGCGGTCAGCATGGTGATCTTCTTACCCTCGCGCTTTTTAGCGCGCAAATCACCGATCATAATCTTCTTTCGCTCCATATATCTCCCTTACCTCTTCCTGTATGCGTCGAGAAACGAATCGCAATAGATGTTTTTGTTCAATATGAGATCCGCCGTAATCATCGCATCCATTAATTCCTGGTCCAGCGGATCGAGGATCGCGGATGTCAGGCCGCAAGCCATCGCCATCGTCAGAAAAGTCCTGTTCAACAAGCCGCGATTGCCTTTTGTGCCCTGAGAAACGTTCGAAAGTCCGATCACGGTATTCGGCGCAGGATTACAAAGCATCCTGAGTTCGCGTATCGTCTCGAGAACCTCTTTCCCCTGAGCCTGAGCCACATTGACCGGCATTGCTATGGGATCGAGATATAGGTCATCCGGACTTATTCCGAATTCCATGGCCTTGGCAATAATCTTTGCGGCAAGTTCCAGCCTATTATCCTTTGAATTAGGAACGCCGGACTTGTCCATAGCGACGCCGATCACCTGAGCATTATATTTCTTAGCGAGCCGAAAGACGACCGACATCTTATCGTCATCGGCGCTGGTCGAATTTATAACGACACGATTGACCGATACCTTCAGGGCTTCCTCTATAACATCGGTCTTCGTCGAATCTATAGATAGCGCAACGGTAACAACCTTCTGGATGCTCTCGACCAGCCATTTCATATCATCCACAGGTTTAGAGGAATATGGCCCTGCGCTTATATCGAGAATATTCGCTCCGGCTCTCACCTGCTCTTCGGCTAAATGCTGAATGACATCTGTCTCTCTGTTAGATATGGCCTTGCTGACATCCTTATACATACCGTTAATAAGTTCGCCTATTATTATCAATTTCAATCCTCCCGGGAATAACTACTTAGTCATGATCCAATCTATATATCTCCTGACAGATCTGGCTGCATCCGGATGACGCATCACTATCAAATCGGCCCCGGCCTGGAGAAGAGATGTCGATGTAACTACTTCCCAATTAATGCCCTGAACACTGCCAAACTCTTTAGCCTCTTTGGTCTTCCATGTTTCTGCGCCGACGAATACTATAAATGGCATCGCCAGCATCTTGTCACCCACAAAAGCCGCAAGGCGGCTTCTCTCCATGATCGAATATACATACTCCATACCATATCCGAGCGACGTCGTGGTCGGATGCATCACTATACGCTTTGCATCGAACCCCATATCGCTTATAAGTATATTTACCTGCTTGGCGATATTGACATCTATCGGGGAGTCCGCTATTATCGAATGCCCGTCGGCAAGGCATGTGGCGGTCAACGTCTTATAATTATTCTGAGATGCGACGCCAAGCAGGCAATTCTCGCCCTTCAGCGCCTGGCTGACCTTAGGCATGATATCGTTATCACGCTCCTCATCTCCCGAACCCAACACTATCAAAGGAACGCCTGTCTTGCTGGCTATAGCCCTTAACACAACGAGAGCTTCATCGATCGGCCTGGAACCGTAATCGGGGTGCATGCTGGCAAGCCTGACGCATAGCGCCCGGGCCCCAAAATCTTCTACGCATGCCTTCGCCCATTTAACGGGATCTTTGACGACATTGCCATATGCATTTATTATATGCTCCGACCAATCCTCCGGCGGACAATCCAATATCTCATATGCCACTACGGGAGGATTCGGCATCTCTCCTTCATCGAACAGAAATGGAAATGTGCTCTGGCCGCCTATCTTAATAGACGGACATAGCGCCCCTTTCCCTATCTCCACCGTATTAATCGGGCCGCTATATTTTTCTTTAATAAGCTCTACGGTCATATCTAATTCCCCATTACTTTCTGAAATATGCCTGCAATTTTGCCATTGATCACATCGTCGTCGAATCCCAATATCGGCTCTCCCGAAATATTTCGCTCCATGAGCGCCTGGCTATACGGCACATCTCCGGAGATCTCCATACCGGAACCATCGATCTCCGCTTTTAATGCCGACAGAGGCCCCAACACTCTATTTATCACTATATAAGCGCCGCCTATCCTTATCTTCAGCCTTTTCGCAAGGCCATATATCTTTTTGGCCGCGCGCACGCCCGTAATAGAGTAATCGCTTACAAGCAGAAGCTTCGTTATATCGCCCTCCGTACGGCGCGATATGTGCTCCATGCCGGCGGCATTATCTATCACGACGAAATCGTAGCTCTTAGTTATCCGCTCTATTATAGCTCTTAATAGGCTATTAACGTAGCAATAGCATCCGGGACCTTCGGGCGCACCCATAACCAGAAGGTCGAAATACTTAGTCTCGGTAATCGACTCCTGAACCTTCATCTCTATAAATCTATCCTTAGTAATACCGGATGGTATTTTATCCATATTCTTCGAAATATCATCACAGATGCCCACTATGGTCTCCGGATCTTTTACTCCCAGCGCCTCGGCAAAACAAGAGTTAGGGTCGGCATCAATCGCAAGTATGGAGCACTTCTTTTGCTTAATAAGCTCGGCGACTATCAAGCCGGCTATCGTAGTCTTACCGGTCCCCCCTTTACCGTTAACGGCTATAACCGTACCGATGGGAACCTCCCGATATCCGTATGCGGAAAAAAGAGCGCGGCCATATATTCATCCATGTATCCCGCTTCCGAACTTAAATCCAGATAAGTAATGTTCCTATATATCTCGTTAGTCACATCCAGCGCATCGCGCGATCTCACCGACATCCTTGCGCCTGCGAGCGATGAATTGCCGATAAATTCGTAAACATTCCGTCCGACATCGGGTAATAAGCCTATAAAAATCGAATTCTCGATATTCAGATAGTTGCCAAACCCGCCGGCAATGTATATCTTCTTAACTTCCGAAATATTCTTTCCCACCTTATTCAATATAGCGATAATGGCGCTATAAATGGCCGCCTTAGATCTTTTGATGTTTTCAATGTCATCATCCTGGATCACAATATCGCGTCCTATTCCGGTCTCGGGCGCAAACGCCACTACAAACTCATAATTATTCTCGCTCTTACGGATCCTTCGCGATCCTGTATCACGATTTATCTTACCGTCTTTACTTATTGCGCCCCTTTTAAGCATCTGACAAAGCAGGTCGATATATCCCGATCCGCAGATACCTTTGGGCGGACTTCCGGCAATGGTCTCAAACCTCACATCCATATTGGGGTCGATCGCGACCTTCTGTATTGCGCCGCTAACAGCCTTCATTCCGCACGATAGCCCGCTGCCCTCAAATGCCGGCCCCGCGCTTGCGGCAGAGCCCATCATCCATTCCCTGTTACCGAGGACAATCTCTCCATTAGTCCCTATATCGATAAGCAGAGTAAGCTCCTCGTTCTCGGCAAGCCCGCAGGCCAATATCCCCGAAACTATATCACCTCCGATATACGTGCTTACACCGGGTATAAAAGTGGCTATGCCCTTAGGGCTTATATTAATTCCAACCTCTCTGGCATTCATGGTCGGGAATGCGCTTAGGGTGGGAACGTACGGCGCTTTACGTATCTCTGCGGGGTCTATCTTAAGGAGCAGGTGCATCATAGTCATGTTGCCCGATGCAACCACAGCATAAACATTGCCCGCATTAATTTTACATAAATTTATCAGGTCCTCAATTATTTCATTAATATTATCGAGTATAGCGCTATTCAGTTTTTCCATGCCTCCGGGCTCATCGGCGAAGACTATCCTGGTAATAACGTCCGCGCCATAGACCGACTGTTTATTAAATGCTATCCTGGTGCCTAATATAGCGCCCGAAACCAGATCTATGAGCTGGCCTACGACCGTTGTGGTTCCTATATCAAACGCAAATGCGAAGCTAATGGCCGTGGTATCGCCGGGTTCGAACGATAGTATCTCCATGGCCCCTTCCTTATACGCAATGACCGCCGTTACTTTAAAATCGCTTTCACGCAGAACCTCGCTTAAGTGTTTTAAGTTAGCGAGCCTCGTAGAAAGACGCAATCCGTTAACCCTGATCTTAAGGGCATCAATAATGCGATCCATATCGCTGGTATTGTCATCGACCGTGGGCTTAGACAGCTCGAGATATATTTTATTTATTATGGGGACGGGCTTAAACAGTCCCTCTCTCTGAAGTATTACTCCTTTAGCAAAGTCCTCCGCCCAATGGCTCATGTGCTCATGCGTCGCTACAGATTCTTTGGGGATTTCCACGACCAGATCGCTTTCGACTATCGTCTGGCACGCCAATACAATACCTTTTTCTCTGCCCGGTATATTAATAAATCGTGATGAGTCCGTCTTAATCTTTCCGCTCGTTATATTGACAAGGCATTTTCCGCACGTGCCCTCACCTCCGCACGATGCGTTCAGAATAATGCCGGCCTTAGTTGCGGCGCTCAGGAGATCCGTTCCATGAGGCACAGCCACAGATTTATCGTGGTCTGTGAACGTTATTTTAAATTCCTGCATCTATTCCTTCCAGTTTCTTAGATAGTTTATTATGCCGGAAGCCTCTCTGGGCCCGACAGATATCTTCCATCCGGAGATCTCCTCCAGCTTACCACTCATAACGGCTACATATCCCGGTATCGTCAACGTGCGATGCGCTACCATATCCTCGATACCGGACTTCTTCAGCACTTCAGTGATCTTCTCGGCCGTAAATTTGTCCGCAGCCCAGGCAGTAAGCACCGACATGCCTTCGGCATCACAGCATATTATGTATGACGGCACTTTGCTCGATTCCACTTCGGAGGCCACCGTAAAGTATGTTATCGAGAAATTCGTAGTAACCAGGACGGGCGAATCTTTGGTGACCTTGCCAATCTTATAAATGTTCGGCTCGACCTGAACCGGTTTCTGGGGATCCTGATAAATATCCTGCCGCGCAACCAGAAGCGGGAAAATAAATTCCTTATCCATATTCTTCATGACCACGATGCCGGCATACTTCATCATATACGATACAGCTTCAGATAATTCCAGCTCCGGATCGGCGTTCTCTGTAAAAGCGATTATCGGATAACCCAGAGGCCTAAAATTCTTTTTAAGCGCAAGACGCCTCATGTAGGTATAATCCTGGATGCGCCCTGATAAGCCGGTTGACTTTAGATTTATCAGAATATCCTCCACTCCGCCGGCCCTGGCTTTAGAAACTGCCTCGGCCGCCTCATCTATGCCAGAGCAGGTAATGGCGAGCGGCAGTTTATTCTCGCGGGCTAAACTTATAAAATTGTCCGGGAAGGTCCTATCTCCGCAGATTATAAGAGGCCTCTTATCTTTGCACATCTTCACAGCTTCCTGCATGGATTCAGCATCACGGCTGTAGAGAGCAATGGCTACTTTGGATGCGGCCTCTACGGCGCTGACAGCCATCATGAATTTATTGCGATAACCCGAGGAATTTTTAACACATATGAGATTGGCGCCTATCGTCTGGCCCACCCGCTCAAATTTCAGATTATTTATCTTCGAGACTGCCGCGCTGATCTCTTCCTCGCTCATGGAATCTTCGATGAGAATTCCTATGGCGGTCGGATTATGGAACTTCTGCTCATGCCGGAACATTACCGTCTCGTTACCTACCTCAAACTTAGCATCGCCTGTGCCTATGGATACCAGCCTGATTGGCGGCTGGGCGGCTGACTCCAGGGCGTCTTTGGCCTGCGCGGTAATGTGCGGACACTTATCGAGCGGGATCTTCTTCTGGGCAAGAGCCATAGCCATAGCAAGGCATGTGGCAAAACCGCAATCTTTGCAATTAGTTTTCGGTAAAAGTTTATATATATCTAATCCTGTCAGTGCCATATTATCTCTATATCTCTCAGATCATTGAGGGCATAGTCAGCGCCGGATGGCCGACTTTAGTCAGATAGTCGACGAGAGCCGCTGTATCCGTAGCCACGGTCTCATCCGCTATCTTATCCAATAGATCCGGCTCTCCAATCTCTTTAGCCCTAATTTTCAGCTTGTCAGCGAGGGATTCCTTCATTTCCTTCGTCATCCACACCACTCGCTTCAATCCGCCCTCAGCGGATATAAACTTTTTACTAACCACATATAGCCTACCGACACCGAGAAACCCGGGCGTCTGTACCCCTCCGCCTACGGTGCTGGCAAGGGTCGTAAACTTCATTCCGGAGGGCGTAGGTCCAGTATACTCACGATTGACTACCATCACGCCATTGGCCTCAGGAACTATCGCCACTACGCACTCGAAGCATCCGCACGATGTCATGGGCGATTCCATTATCGAATATGCGGCCATCTGAGTAGTGCGTTGGTGCGAGCTATCGGTGACAAAATTATTAACACCCTCCCAAATCCCCTTATTCAGGTCTATCTCTTTCCCCTTTTTTATGGGCTGGTTTCCGCCGGTGGGTGTTATCTCATGTGCGGCCTTCGCATCGAGCCATGAGTATGCGCCACACAATCCCAGCCTTTCCGGGCTCACCACGCAGACGTGATCGGGCGCGAAACTCTGGCATAGCGTACAGCTATAGAATGTATCGACCGATTCGTCCGTCATCCCAGCTATTCTATTATCTCTGGCTTCATAAACTCCCTTTACTTCCGGCAATAATCTATCTACGTCAGCCTGGGTTGTGTATATCGTAACCTGGACTTTATCTATAATCGCACCATATTCATCATGTAGTTTTGCGACCAGTATGTCTCCAAGGTGATGCATTTTAAAGCCGGCCTTTCTGGCATCCTTAGATATGCGCACCCAATTCATATCACGCTGGCCCATATGGAATATGCCCATGGCATAATTCAGAAACTTATGTATCTGACGTTCGAGTATCGGCTCAAACTCGGCGCTCATCTTCCTCCCGGCAACCTCTATCAATATGCCAAGCGGATGACTGGAACCCTCCTCCATATGATTTACTTCCGGCCCGACCACGGCGACCTTACGGTCTTCTACCTGGTCCATCTTCTTCATCCTGAGATATTCGAATGCCTTTGAGTCCTTGCCGCCGAACTGCACGAACATATCGGCCTTCCTGACACGTTCGCCCTCGAACGCCGCTGAGAATGGAACGGGCACCGGAACCTGCGCCACCTTAACCTTTATCCCGCGCGCTTCGATAGCCGTAGGTACGATCTTTCCATAATCATTCTGGCTGACTAAACACTCTTCGTGTGCGCATACACCGGACGACTTTATCTCGGGAAGATCCAGATCGGTTATTATAGGCACTCCCGCGGCTAACGCTCCGGCGCCGGCGGCGGCCTTTATCTCGTCCACGCCTCCCAAAAGTAATACAAACGCCGGCACTCTATTTCTCACATAGTCGACGCAGGCGCTGGCATTACCTGCCTTTATACCGCCAAATGTGAGCGCGGCTCTTATAGCGAAGTTCAGAACATAAACGACAGAGGCCGTATCCCTTCCGAACGGCACAACATAGCTTTCGAGACCCGTATGCAGACCCCCTTCTTTCAGCTGATCGATAATACTAACACCGTCGACACTGTCACCGATAAGAGTAAGAATATTCCTCTTCTGGAGATCTCGCACGATATTGACGGCGGTCTTCGCATCCGGCGCTTTCCCTAACACAACGGCTATCCCCGAAATCCTGCCATCTACGAGCTGAATACCGAGCGATCTTAACAGTGTATCCGAGAAGAAACCGGAGCAACCGGCCTGCGGCTGGGTGCCATAAAGATATCCGAGGGCGCATAAAATTTCCGCAGATAGTATGGTAGCTACGCCGCCGCTCAGCGCTTCAGTTAATTTGACATCCCGGCCTAAGGCGTTGGGCAGAAAGGTCTTCGCTTTATCGAGAATCTTTTTAGCATCACTAAGATTTCTGGCCTCGGAGCCAAGTAAAGCATTTGCCAGCGGCAAGTAAAACGCAGTCTCAGGAAACGCTATGGCCTGGGCTTCGCCCTTATCTTTAATAGCTTTAATTAATTCTCCATCGGCAAGATCTACGACCGACCTTGCGCCTTTGACCATCAAACCGGCTACATCCTGAACGGTAATTTTTGACATAAATAATTATTGGCTCCTATATAATTATAATCCGGCGGCATCCAGAACCATCGGCACTTTCCTGTCCCACCCTATTGGCATGATGTGTATGCCTTGGCATAAAGGCCTGAGTTCTTTAATAAGCCGCGTGGAGATACCGATAGAGGAAGCGCTTCTATCCTTAGCGCTTTCCATCTCTTCTATAATATCATCAGGCACATGTACGCCCGATACGTTATCATTCATAAAACGCGCCATGCCTGCGGATTTCAATAAGACTATACCGGCCAATATCGGCACATTCAGGTGCTTTGTCAGGCGCGCAAAATTCTTAAATATATCGACGTCATACACAGCCTGTGTCTGAAAAAATTTCGCTCCGTTTGCAATCTTTTGTTCCATCTTAATTATTTCCGGCTCTATGGGATCCGCTCCGGGATTAACCACGGCTCCGAGACAAAATTCGGGCGTTCCTCTCAGGGGATTACCCTTCATGTCCTTACCTTCCTGCAGACCCATTGCCACTTTAAGCAGTTGGACGCTGTTAAGGTCAAATACGGGCTTCGACTCCGGATGATCGCCGAGAGTCGGGTAATCCCCGGTAAGTATAAGGACGTTTTTTATTCCGAGAATACCTGCCGAGAGCAGATCTGACTGCAGTGCAAGGCGGTTCCTATCACGACAGGTCACCTGAAGTATCGGTTCGATGCCAATGTCCATTAAAAGATGGCTCAGCACCAACGATCCTGCCCTCATTACAGAGCTCTGAAGATCGGTCACATTCACGGCATCCACCCTATCTTTGATCAAAGAGACATCGTCAATAACCATCTTCACATCTATGCCTTTTGGCGGAGCGATCTCGCTGGTTACAATGAATTTACCCGACTTAAGTTTTTCGCAAAATGTCATCTATAGCTTTTCCGCGCGCGCCTGCGCTTTAAACTGCTCGATCGTATTCCTCATCAGCATAATCGTAGTAAGAGGTCCGACGCCACCCGGGACCGGCGTTATGAAAGATGCCTTCGTCTCGGCGCTATCGAATTCGACGTCACCCATTATCTTATCCCCGACCTTATTTATCCCCACATCTATTACTATGGCACCGGGCGATATCCAATCGCCTTTGATTAGCCCGGCTTTTCCTACGGCAACGATCAGAATTTCGGCGCGCTTCACATGGTCAGCCAGATGCCCGAGCTGGCTTGTAGCGATATGGCATATCGTCGTGGTAGCAAAATTATTGACGAGCATGAGCGAGATCGGCTTACCTACGATATCGGAGTGGCCCACGACTACGGCCTCTTTACCGTACAGCTTCACCCCCGTGGATACCAACAGCTCCATAATAGCCATTGATGTGCATGGACCTATCGAATACTTTCCGAGAACTATCTTCCCTATATTCTTCGGATGCATCCCTTCCGCATCCTTTTCGGGCGCTATCAGGCCGGATATCTTAGCGGCGTCGATCTCGCCCGGCACCGGCAGTTGTAATATCATGGCCGTCACCGACCGATCTTCGTTCAGGTCGTTTACAGCCTTCTCCGCCGCGGCCTGCGACGTGCCCTCCGGAAGGCTTCTCAGCTCATACTCTATGCCTAACGATTCTGCGGCCTTCTTTTGATTCCTTATATAGACTTCTGAGGAGGCATTCTCGCCTATCTGAAGCGCTACCAGCCTCGGCGATACGCCACGCTCAGCCTTAAGCTCTATTACCTCCTGTGCCAGAAGGGCCCTGATCTTTTCCGCAATCGGTTTACCTTCCAGTAATTTTGCCATGTAAGGATCCTTTCATCCATAAGCTATGAAATGATTATCTCTTCGCACATCTCCAGTATATCTTCCCTGAGTTTCGGCATCTCTTCTTCCATGGGGGCCAGGACATGATGTATTTTGGCAATGTAGTCCGTATCGCTTATGTTCTTCAGATTGACATAAACATTGAATCTGGCCGCCAGGAACGAGGCGTCGAATAACGTTACGGCTATGGCTGTATCCGTTATCAAATTCTTATTGCCGAATTCGGCCAAATCACGGCATAGCTTAATGCATTTATTCGATATTTTGCAAACCAGAAACGGCGATTCCAGCGCACTCTTATAAAATTCATCCAGCCGGGCGCTGTCATTGTGCGTCTCTTTTAATGCGAGCACTAATTTCTTATAAGCATCTATATCGGCATCTATAAGAGCCCTGAGCTCTGAATCGAACTTCTGCGCTTCCAGCAGGATGCCGGCGACATTGCATTCCACATCTTTATATTCCGGCTTACCGATAGTAAAATTTGCAACCATGGACAAAAGAGACGTCCCGATCGAAGCCGTGAGAGCGGCCGCGCTTCCGCCGCCCGGCGTCGGCTTCTTAGAGGCAAGGTCATCCAAATATTCACTAAGCGGCCTATCTATGTACATATCGGATCCTCCCTTTCGCATCAATATCTATATTCTCTCCGCAGGGATGCGCCGGTAAGCTGGGCATGGTAAGCATCTTCCCGCATAACGCATAGAGAAATCCGGCTCCGATAGAGGGTTTGACGTCCCTGACGGGCAACACGAAATTTCTTGGCGCGCCCTTCAACTTTGGATCGTGTGACAACGATAGATGCGTCTTCGCCATACATACAGGGATCTTATTGAATCCGAACTTCTCATAAAGCGCGATACTCTCTAATGCGGCCGGTTCAAAATGAACACTCTTTGCGCCGTAAACCTTCTTGGCTATCGTCTCGATCTTCTCTTTTATGGAAATGTCCAGCGGATATAAATATCTAAATTTACTATTTCCACGGCATGCTTCGACGACTGCCCCTGCCAGGGCCGTAGCGCCCCGCGAGCCATACCTGTAGCAGTCATTGACAACGCAGTTAAAAGCGCCCGCAGCCAGCGCCTTCTTTCTGAGGGCATTGATCTCCCTGTCGGTATCGGTCTTAAAGCGATTAATAGCTACTATGCACGGCACACCATAAAGCCTGGAGTTCTCTATCTGTTTTTCTAAGTTTGTGCATCCGGCCTCGAGGGCCTCTACATTCTCTTTGGTAATGCATTTTTCCAGGGGATTACCGACTACCATTTTATAAATTCCGGAATGTATCTTCAGCGCTCTGACGGAACAAACCAGAACCACGGCATCGGGCTTAAGGCCGCTCGTCCTGCACTTTATATTGGCAAACTTTTCGAGTCCGCAGTCTGCGCCAAAGCCCGCCTCAGTGACTACGTAATCGGCCAGATTCAGCGCCATCACATCGGCGATTATAGAGCTATTGCCATGCGTTATATTTGCAAACGGCCCCGTATGAATAAAACATGGCGTGTTTTCAATGGTCTGGACGAGGCTCGGTTTTATCGCCTCTCTCAATAACAGCGCCATCGAGCCGGCCACTTTTAAGTCTTCAGCGGTCACAGGCTTCTTATTTTTAGTCAGCCCTATCACGATTTTGGATAATCTCTCGCGCATATCTTTTATCGAATCCGTAAGCGCAAGGATAGCCATTATTTCGCTTGCCGCAGTTATATCAAAACCCGTGTCGCGCTCGACGCCGTCCTGTTCGTCTCCTCCAAGGCCTATCCTCACATTTCGAAGCGCGCGATCGTTTGTATCCACAACCCTTCTCCAATAAATCCTGTCTTTATCTATATTGAGAGGATTGCCTCTGAAGAGATGATTATCGATAAATGCCGCGCAAAGGTTGTGCGCCTGGCCCACAGCATGAATATCGCCGGTGAGATGCATATTTATATCGTCCATCGGCAAAACCTGAGAATAACCGCCGCCCACACCGCCGCCCTTAATCCCAAAAAATGGGCCAAGCGATGGTTGCCTCAGGCAGGCTACAGCTTTTTCACCGATACGGTTTAAGGCCATTGAAAGGCCTATGGTCGTTACGGTCTTACCCTCGCCTAAATGCGTAGGCGTTATACCGGTCACGACCACGTATTTGCCCTTAGTTTTTCTGCGCTTTTTCAATAAATCTAATGATATCTTGGCCTTAAGATCCCCGTATAGTTCGAGGCAACCCTTTGGTATGCCGAGAGATGCGGCAATATGCGTAATCGGCTTCAGTTTTGCTTTTTGGGCGATCTCGATATCTGTCATATTTAGCCTTAGGTTATAATAATATATTAGTTCATTATGGACGGGTTTATTCTAATATAAAGGCCTGGTGGGGTCAATACAATTTGCTTCTAATTTGCTTCCGAATAACTTACTTTATGAGTGATTTGACCGGGCCAAATGTCTTACGATGGATCGGCGATACGCCATTATCTGCCAACGCTTTTTTATGCGCCTTTGTGGGGTAGCCTTTATGCCGCGCAAATCCGTACTGGGGGAATGTTTTATCGTACTCTTTCATGATGCGGTCCCGCGTCACCTTTGCCACGATCGATGCCGCCGCTATGGACATGCTCAATGAATCACCTCTGATAATGCATTTTACGGGACATTTAGCGGGAAGATTAACTCTGCCATCGACGATTATAAAATCCGGAGGCGTAGATAGTTTCGATAGCGCCTCTTCCATGGCTCTTATCGTGGCTTTATAAATATTGATCTCATCGATCACCTTCTCGTCCGCCATGCCTATGCCAACTATGGCCTTACTGAAGATCTCATCGTAAGCCCGCTCCCTCATTTTAGGGGTAAGCTTCTTAGAGTCATCTATCCGCGCTTTAAATGAGAAATCCTTCAGAATAACGGCACCGGCAACGACAGGGCCGGCCAAGGGACCCCGGCCGGCCTCGTCTACGCCTGCTATTAACTTATATCCCTGACTACTTAGCCTCTTCTCGTGGCTTAGCAGCTGTCTGGTCTTGCGAATGGCCATGCGACACCTTCTCTTCGACCTTGGACTCTTTTCCGACTTTACGCTTTAAGTAGTAAAGCTTTGCCCTGTTAACATCGCCCTTCTTTACAACCTTTATCTTATCAATAGATGGCGAGTGAAGAGGAAAGACCATCTCGACACCCTCACCATACGATACCTTACGCATCGTAATGGTTTCGGTAAGGCCTGACCCGGCGCGCGCTATGATAACGCCTTCGAAGGTCTGGATGCGCGACTTCCCTTCTTCGACTATCTTCAGCTGTACGTCGAGCGTATCGCCGATATCGAACTCAGATATGTCTTTCTTCAGGAATTTTGACTCTACAAATTTAATCATATCTTCCATGTTACTATCCTTTCTTTTTGTTTTGTCATCCTGAACCCGCCGGAGCTTTAGTAGCGGGTGAAGGATCTGGACGCGTAGATTCTTCGTCGGGCTAAAGCCCTCCTCAGAATGACACACGCAATTCTATGACCAAACTATCACTTCTTCCTTAACAGATCAGGTCTTCTCTGTCTAGTTCTCTTCACTGCCTCTTTCGCACGCCAATCATCTATCTTCTTATGGTCACCGGACAATAGAATGTCCGGAACCTTCATGCCCTTAAATTCTGCCGGACGAGTATATTGCGGATACTCTAAAAAATCGTTCTCAAATGACTCCGATGCGGTCGAATCGCCGGAGCCCAGCACGCCCGGTATCAATCTCGTAACCGAATCTATAAGCACCATCGCGGGTAACTCACCGCATGTCAATATATAGTCGCCTACCGAGATCTCCTCATCGACCAGAGATCTTACCCTTTCGTCGACGCCTTCATAATGGCCGCATATAAGAATGAGCTCTTTTTCTTTAGCAAATCTTTTTACTGTCTTCTGATCGAGCTTTATACCCTGAGGCGTAAGCAGTATAACTTTTGCGCCGCTTCCTTCAGAGGACTTAATATCCTTAAGCGCTAAATATACCGGCTCTACCTTCATCACCATTCCGGGCCCGCCGCCGAACGGTTTATCGTCAGCGCTGTGATGATTGTCGAAGGTCCAATCTCTTAAGTCATGTATTTTAACCTTTAGAAAGCCCTTAGCCTGGGCCCTCTTAAGGATCGACTCACCAAGGACGCTGTCGAACATATTGGGAAAAAGAGTCAGGATGTCTATATACATACATTGCACTAGTTCATATAACTATAAACTATGAACTGACCTTCACTCCCTGCTTCTTTAATAGAGTCCTTACCGCGGGAGACGGCTTAGCGCCTACGCTTATCCAATACTCAGCTCTGGCCTTATTAACCTTCACTGTTGCGGGATCGGTCTTAGGATCGTAGAAGCCCAATATATCTATTGGCCTCGAGTCCCTTGCCCTGCGTTTATCCATCACCACTATCTTATGTACGGGCTTCTTTAGAGCCCCTGCCCTCTTTAATCTGATTACTGCCGACATTTATTCCTCCTATTTCTCTTTTTCTCTCCAGACATTAGCACCCAGCTTCACAAGCTTCTCTTCCAATCTTTCATAACCTCTATCGAGATGATAGATTCTATGCACATCGGTCCTGCCTTCGGCGACCAGCCCTGCCAATACCAGCGCGGCTGATGCCCTTAAATCCGACGCCATAACGGGCGCGCCGCTAAGGCTCTTAACTCCCTTAATAACGGCAGTCGCGCCTTCTAATATAATATCCGCGCCCATACGATTCAGCTCGCTTATATGTATAAAACGCTCCGGATATATCTTCTCAGTTATGACACTTATTCCGTCGGTAACTGTCATAAGGCTCATCATCTGCGCCTGGATATCGGTCGGAAAACCGGGATATGTGAGCGTCGTTATATCGGCCGGCTTTAATTTCTTTACGTGTTTAACTCTAAGTCCTGACGGAACTTTTTTTACACTCACGCCGGATTCCTCCAGCTTATCCACTAAAGCTATCAGATGTTCGAGCTTAGCATTCTTAACAATGACATCCCCTTTAGTTATCGCGGCGGCCAACATATAAGTGCCGGCCTCGATACGATCGGGTATAACGGCATGCTCTGCGCCATGCAGTTTCTTAACGCCCTCGATTACTATCCTGTGCGTCGAATGCCCTTTTATCTTAGCACCCATCTTTATAAGAAAATGCGCCAGGTCCACAACCTCAGGCTCACATGCGGCATTCTCGATAACAGTGACACCTTTTGTCAGGGTCGCAGCCATCATGATATTTCCGGTGGCAAGGACGCTCGAACCGAAATGCCCACCCAAGTATATGTGGCTGCCGCGCATCTTACGTCCATCCGCTATCAGATAGCCCTTCTCGACCTTAATATTCACTCCCAGGGCTCTCAAACCCTTCAGATGAATATCTATCGGCCTGGGGCCTATAACGCATCCGCCCGGAAAAGATACCTCGGCCCTCTTCTGTTTTCCTAAGAGCGGGCCGAGCACGCAAATGGATGCGCGCATCGTGCTTACCAATTCGTAAGGGGCAATGAATTTCTTATATCCGGCGGCCTCTATGGTCGCCACATCGCTTTCCTGCTTCGCCTTAACATCAAGGTTCTTAAGTATCTTCAGCATCGTCGAAATATCGCGAAGTGTCGAAACATTCCTTATTACACATTTATCGTCGGTGAGCAGAGTAGCCGCAAGTATCGGCAGACATGCGTTCTTAGAGCCGCTTATCTCCACGGTTCCGGATAGACGTTTTGAACCCTCTATAACTAATTTATCCATTCGATTATTATTACCCTATCGATACCGTTAAAATCTTTCTTTATGCAATTTACTTTAAAATATCCACTCTCATCTACTATAGCGCTTACTGCGCATCGCTGGCCGAAGCCTATCTCAAGTAACGCATATCCGCCGCGCTTTAAATTGTCCGGCAGTTTCGAGATTATGCGCCTGTAATAATCGAGTCCGTCCTCGCCACCATCCAGCGCTATCCTGGGTTCCCTAAGAACTTCTTCCTGTAATGTCGGGAATTCATATTTTGCAATATAAGGCGGGTTCGAGACAACTATATCAAATTTATCATCGATACCATCGAACAGATCTCTATTTATGAATTCTATATGGTTATACAAACCATTCCTGATAGCGTTTCGCCTGGCAACCTCTATGGCATCCGGCGAAATGTCGGAAGCGATTATTCTACAATTAGTTGGGCCTTTTGTCAACCTTTCGGCCAAAGCTATTGCGACACAGCCGGATCCGGTGCATAAATCCAATATTTTAATCTCGCCAACTTTTAATGAGCATAAACCGGTAAGCTGAACAGCCGCTTCGACCAAAACCTCGGTCTCAGGCCTGGGAATAAGGACGCGTTCATCGACATTAATGTTAATCCCGCAAAATTCCACGCTCCCTATAACATATTGTATCGGTGTATATGGCGCTATCGTCCTCATGCTCACGTCGCGGCCTTCAATCTTAGTTTCTTATCTTCGGCCTTTAATGCGGCCACAAGCTCATCCAGATTACCCTCCATAACACCTTCCAGATTATGCGTAGTAAATCCTATCCTATGGTCCGTAATGCGCCTGTCCGGAAAGTTGTAAGTCCTTATCTTCTCCGAGCGATCTCCACTGCCTACCTGGGCTCGTCTGGATTGCGTTATCTTATCGGACTGCTCCTTCTGCCTTGCATCAAATAGCCTTGCGCGCAGGACCTTAAGAGCCTTAGACTTATTCTTAAGCTGTGATCGCTCGTCCTGACAGGTGACGACGAGTCCGGAAGGCAGATGCGTAAGCCTTACAGCTGAGTCCGTCCTATTAACACCCTGGCCGCCCGCACCGCCTGATCTAAATACATCGATCTTCAGATCCTCGGGCCTTATCTCTATATCGACGTCCTCGGCTTCCGGTAATACCGCCACCGTCGCCGCAGACGTATGTATCCTGCCGCTCGCCTCAGTCTCCGGGACTCTCTGAACTCTGTGCGTGCCGGATTCAAATTTCATCATACCATAAACTCCGGAGCCGGATACTGAACATATGACTTCCTTATAGCCGCCCTTCTCGCTAAGGCTCGAATCTATCAGCTCCACCCTCCAGCCATTCTTGGCCGCGTATCTCGAATACATGCGCAGGAGATCGGCTGCAAATAGACTGGCTTCCACTCCACCGGTTCCCGCCCTTATCTCGAGAATGATTCCTCTTTGAGCGCCCGAATCTTTCTCCAATATCATGTCTTCGATCCTGGATGCGGACGCTTTTAATGCCTCGGTGAGCCTATGCCTCTCCTCTTCGGCTAAAACAAGAAACTCCTTATCATGAGTCTTATCGCTAAGCACCTTCTCCATATCTTTCAGGTCGACGGCCATCTTTTGATGCTCTTCGTAAGCCTTTATTATCGGCGTAAGGGAAGCGAACTCCTTAGCATAAGATTGATATTCTAAGCCGTTTCCCACTACTTTCGGATCGGCCAATAGCTGATTCAGCTGGTCATACCTTTTCTTACGTTCCTGGACTATCTTATCGATCATATTTCCTTATTCGGCTTTAACTTCGCCTTTAGCTTCCTCTTTCGATGCTACAGCAGTCTTCGCCTTCGATTTAACGTTGCCGGCATATCGCTTAGAGAACTTCTCGATGCGGCCTGCAGAGTCTATCAGCTTCTGCGTCCCGGTAAAGAACGGGTGGCACTTCGAACAAATATCGACCTGTATGCTCGGCTTTGTAGAGCGGGTCTTAACTACCTCACCGCAAGCGCAGTGTATAGTAGCCTCTTCATATTTCGGGTGTATCTTCTCTTTCATGACATTCTCCTTTTTGTTGTTTTCTTTGGACTATTATATTAATTACTGGTTCATCGACATTAAGAATTCGGCGTTCGTCTTTGTCTTGGAGAGCTTCTCGATGAGTAACTGCATGGCCTCATCGGTATTTAACTCGTTGAGCGCTTTCCTCATGAGCCATATACGCTTCAGCTCATCGGGATGGACGAGTAGTTCTTCTTTTCTGGTATTGGAACGCTTTATATCGATAGCCGGATATATCCTCTTCTGAAAAAGGTTTCTATCCATCTGCAATTCCATATTACCGGTGCCCTTAAACTCTTCGAATATAACTTCATCCATCCTCGAACCCGTGTCGACGAGCGCGGTGGCAATTATTGTTAAGCTTCCGCCCTCTTCTATATTACGCGCAGCCCCGAAGAACCTCTTAGGCTTTTGGAGCGCATTGGAGTCAACTCCGCCGGAGAGTATCTTACCGGAATGCGGCACGACCGAGTTATAGGCGCGCGCAAGGCGTGTGATCGAGTCCAAAAGTATGACAACATCTTTCTTAGATTCGACCAGCCTCTTAGCTTTCTCGAGTACTATCTCTGCTACCTGTATATGGCGCTCTGAGGGCTCGTCGAATGTCGAACTAATAACCTCGCCTTTAACCGAGCGCTGCATATCCGTGACTTCCTCCGGACGTTCATCGATTAATAGCACTATCAACACGACTTCGGGATAATTCGTAGTTATGGCATTCGCGAATTTCTGCAGAAGCACCGTCTTACCACTATACGGAGGCGCGACTATAAGCCCCCTCTGCCCTTTACCGACCGGAGCCAATAGATCCATTATCCTCGTAGATATCTCTTTCGGATTATTCTCCAGCATAAAACGCTGGTTCGGATAAAGCGGTGTCAGGTTATCGAAGAGCGTCTTATCCTTAGTCTCTTCCGGATTACCTAAGTTCACAGCCTCTACCTTAAGTAGTGCAAAGTACCTCTCGCCCTCTTTCGGCTGTCTGATCTGGCCGCTCACTGTATCACCGGTGCGTAAATTAAATCGTCGTATCTGCGAAGGAGATACATATATGTCATCCGGTCCGGGGAGATAATTATAGTCCGGACTCCTCATGAAGCCAAAACCGTCCGGAAGTATCTCCAGAACACCTTCTCCAAAAATCAATCCTTCCTTCTCGGTCTTAGCCTGGAGTATTTTAAATATAAGGTCCTGCTTCTTTAATCCGCTCATACCATTGACGTTCATATCCTTAGCAAGCTTTGTCAGCTCTACTATGCTAAGGGCCTTTAATTCAGCTATCTCCATACGACCTCCTCCCAAACCCTTCTTGCCTGCAGTCTCGTACGACTTCTCGTTAGATCGTTCTGAACTACGAAGTCCGCCATTTTCAGCTTTCTCTTCATTGACATCTGACTCCTTATCCTCTTTAACACTTCTTGCCTGGTTACTCGGAACTTTTTTATGCATCTTTCTATCTGCCTTTTTTTAGAACAACTGACCACTACCACTTTATCGACTATATTTAAAAGACGCGCCTCTATTAAGAGCGGGGCGTCGATGACTACGACGGCATCTTTACCGGCCGTCCTTATCCTTGATTTTATCACCCGAATTACCTCGGGGTGCACGATATTATTTAATTTTGCGATCCTCGCCTTATTGCCGAAGACGCAAGACGCAAGCCTTCTCCTATTTATCTCTTTACCATCTACGGAAATGCTACAACCGAATTCCGATACTATTTTTCTGTACGCGGGAGTGCCCTTTTTAATCACATCATGGGCTATCGCATCGGCATCTATCACCTTCGCGCCAAACGATTTTAATATCGCTGCCACGAAACTCTTTCCGGTACCAAAAGACCCTGTTACTCCTATGACAATCATGCCTATCTCCGCAACCTTAATTCTTAATTTTATTATAAAGCTCTATGTATTTCCAGGCAGAGACTTTCCATGAGAAATCGAGTCCCATCACCCTCTTCACTAGCTCTCTCCACGCGCCCCTATTCTGATGCACGGAAAACGCCCTTTTTATAGCTGTCAAAAACGCCTCCGGCCTATATTCCTCGAAGGTGAATCCCGTGCCTTCCTTAGTCCTAAAATCATACTCGGATATGGTATCCTTCAGCCCCCCTGTCCGACGCGCGACAGGGATGGTACCGTATTTGAAGCCGATCATCTGACTGAGTCCGCAAGGTTCATATCTGGAAGGTATTAAAAATACGTCTGAAGCCGCGTAAATCTTTTCGGCGAGAATAGCATCATATTTCAGATTTATCGACGTATTCTTTTGATGTGCCTTCGCCATCTTTTCCAACAGCACATGGTATTTATGGTCGCCTGTCCCAAGCAGGACAAATTGCACCTTCATGCTCAGTATGTCATTGATTATCTTTGCCAGAAGATCCATGCCTTTCTGGTCCGCAAGCCGTGATATTACTCCTAACATCGGAATATCAAAATCGACTTTAAGCCCTAATTCCTTCTGCAGGGATTCCTTATTAATATATTTATTGTCGGGGTTCTCTATGGAATATTTCTTCGCGATCACAGAGTCGGTAGCCGGATTCCAGACACCGTAATCGATGCCGTTCAATATACCATAGAGGGCATCTTTCTTAGCTTGTAACACCCCCTCCAGTCCGCAGCCATACTCCTTAGTCAATATCTCCTTAGCATAAGTCGGGCTTACCGTGCTCACAGCATCCGCATATATTATTCCGGCCTTCATTAGATTTACCTGGCCATAAAATTCGAAGTAGTGTATATGGAACAGAGCCCAGTCCAGCCCTGTCTTAGGAAAATCCTCTTTTGAGAACAATCCCTGGTATGCGATATTATGTATAGTGAATAATGTTTTGGTCCTGGCAAAGAATGGATCATATTTATAGATCGTATTAAGATATACGGGGATCAGCGCCGTATGCCAATCATTGCAATGAATGATGTCCGGCCTGAAATTCTCTTTTATGCATCTCTCAAGAACCTGTCTTGAAAAGAATGCGAATCGGGTGAGGTTATCGGCATAATCACCGAACTTATCGCCGTAATACTCTTTTCTGTTAAAGTAATCGTCATTCTCGACCAGATATACGGTAACACCTTCGGAAACTTTATTATCCTGCACGGCCTCATGACGTGATGACTTCTTTATGACCGTCCTATCGCCGGGGACTTTAACAGATCGGTACTTCGGCATTATAACGCGGACGTCCACGTCCATCTCGCTAAGCTCGAGCGGAAGGCTCCCCGCTACATCGGCGAGTCCACCGGTCTTAGCGAACGGCACGACCTCACTCGCTACGAATAATACCTTAATTTTTTCCACTTAATCCGTCTCCTCATCGAATATAAATATGCATTAAGCCTTGTATTTTTCCTGCTCGAGCCAATTCTCGCCGACCTCGATATGCGCCTCTACCGGAACCTTAAGCTTTATGACATTCTCCATACCGTCCTTCACTATATGATAAGTTTCTTTCAGATCTTTCTCGGGCACATCGAAGACCAGTTCGTCGTGGACCTGCAGGGTCATCTTTGTCCCGAGACCTTTCTTTGCAAGCCTTTCATATATATCTATCATGGCCACTTTGATCACATCGGCCGCCGAGCCCTGTATGGGCATATTAATAGCGGTCCTTTCCGCAAACTGCCTGATCCTCATATCGGCGCTATTTATCTCGGGGATGTAGCGCCTACGGCCAAGCATGGTCGTAACGTAGCCCTTCTCCCTGGCCTCCGTGATGAGTCCGTCCATGTACTCCTTAACCGCCGGATATCTCTGAAAATACGCGTCGATGAAATCTTTCGCCTTTGCCACATCAATGCTCAGGCTTTGCGATAACCCGTACGGGCTCATGCCGTAGATAATCCCAAAGTTTACCGTCTTTGCCATGCCGCGCATCTCGGTGGTAACATCCTTCTCATCCACATTAAAGACCAATGCCGCCGTAAACGAATGTATGTCGAGCCCCTCCTTAAACGCTTTGGTAAGGTGCTTATCGCCGGACATGTGCGCCAGCACCCTAAGCTCAATCTGCGAATAGTCGGCCGAAAGAAGCACCCTGTCCTTAGCTGAGGGTATAAAGGCTTTACGTATTTTGCGCCCCTCCTCGGTCTTAATCGGGATATTCTGCAGGTTCGGTTCGCTCGATGATAACCTACCTGTGGCGGTAACCGTTTGATTGAACGAGGTATGTATCCTTCCTGTCTTCGGATTCGCGATGAGCGGAAGCGAATCTACATATGTCGATTTTAATTTTGAAAGCTCCCTGTACTCCAGAATGGTATGCGGTAATTTATGCGATGCGGCCAGCTTAGTCAAAACCTCTTCATCCGTAGATATGCCGGTCTTAGTCCTTCTTACCACCGGGAGCTTCAGCTTTTCAAAAAGGATGGTCGATAACTGCTTAGGCGAATTGATATTGAATTCTTCGCCTGCTATCTCATATATTTTCTTAGTTAATTTCTCGAGCTTCTTCTCCATCTCCACCGAAAGCCCGGCAAGATAGTCCTTATCAATAGATACTCCGGTAATCTCCATCCCCGCGAGCACTTCCACTAAAGGCATTTCCACTTTATAGAATAATTCGTCCATGGACTTCGCGGCGATCTCTTTTTCCAGTATCTTCTTAAGCCTGAGGGTGACATCGCTATCTTCACAGCAATAGGCGCAGACCTTATCGACATCGACCTGGTCCATGGTTATCGCCTTCTTGCCCTTACCTATCAGCTCTTCGATAGGCGTGGTCATCTTATGGCTAAGATATTCGATCGATATCTCTTCGAGATTATGGTTCATCTTAGATGGATTCAGGACGTAAGACGCGACCATAGTGTCAAAGAACTTACCGGCGAGGTTAATACCGTAATTAGCGAGCACTATATATTCATATTTAATATTCTGGCCGATCTTTTCAATGGACGCATCTTCGAATATGGGTTTCAGTTTACCGAGAACAAAATCGCAGTCAAAATATTTATTGACCGGCACATAATATGAGCGCCCCACAATCCATGAGAACGAGACGCCGACGAGCTTAGCGAGCATAGGATCCTCTGAAGTCGTTTCAAAATCGAATGCAAATTCGCTCAGCCCTTTAAGCTCAGCCACAAGCTTCTCAAATTTATCCCGGTCGTCGATCATCTCATATGTCGAATCCAGGGACTCCTTAGGCGTGAATTCCTTTATGAAGGCCTTAAATTCCAGTTCCTTAAACATCTCCAGGAGTTGAGCGTGGTCGGGCGGTTTTAATTCAAGTTCCTTAAAATCGACATCGATGGGCACCTTAGTATCGACGATGGCAAGCTCCTTACTTAATATCGCCATCTTCTCATTCTCCACCAGCGCCTTCTTTCTCGCCTGGCTCTTCACCTTATCTATATTCTTCAGCAGATTTTCCAGGCTTCCAAATTCGCTTATAAGCTCTATGGCGGTCTTCTCGCCTATGCCATGCACGCCGGGTATATTATCCGAAGCGTCGCCCATTAAGGCCATTATATCTACCATCTTATCCGGATCTACGCCAAAGGCTTCTTTAACCTTATGCGCATCGTATATCAGCCCATCCTTATTCGTGTTATAGACCTTAATATGATTATTTACCAGCTGTAGAGCATCTTTATCGCCTGTGGCTATAAAAGTCTCCACATCTTCCTTCTCCGCTTTTTTAGCTATGGTCGCGAGGACATCGTCAGCCTCATATCCTTCCATTTGATATATAGGTATATTGTAGGCTGAAACCAATCTCTTAATGTAAGGCATCTGGGACACCAGCTCATCAGGCATAGGCTTACGGTGGATCTTATATTCCTCGAACTTCTTATGCCTGAATGTCGGGGCCTTCATATCGAAGGCTACCGCCAGCATATCGGGCGAATTATCCTTAATGATCTTGTTCAACATCGTCATGAAGCCATATATGGCGTTCGTAGGCTGGCCCTTCGAATTGGACAGCGTCCTTATGGCATAGAATGCCCTGTAGCAGAAGGAGTTGCCATCGATCAGAAATAGTCTTTTTTTGGACATTACACGATATGCCTTATGAGGTGTAGATACAGAGGAGGTCTTTGGACATTTATCAGAAATTCAACTATTTAGGGATTTGTTCTTTCGGAAAACAATACAATAGAGGACATCAGAATCATTTAACCTATTATTATTATACGCATAAACACGATTTTGTCAACAAAAATTATGAGAAACGCACTTATATGACTAAGATATTCATCTTCTTCTTAAATAGGCGGGTCTCGTTCTCTTGCCCCCTAACAAGCCTATTTATGTTATCTCTATGCTTATAAATTGAGATACTACAGATCACAACACTTGAGAGAATTATATATAGAGGGTACTTTAGTATGCAGGCTATGGCGGGAAAAAGCAGAAGCGCCATAATAGATGCAAGTGATACGAAATTCGTGATATAAAGTACCAGGAGCCATACTATGGCGGATGGTATCAGGGCAAATGGTGTGAGAACTATAGCGACTCCGATAGTAGTGGCGACACCTTTACCACCCTTGAACTTCAGAAATACCGACCAGATATGGCCGCATACTACGGCCAGAGCCAGTATGCCGCGATATGCATCGTATTGAAGATCTATATTGAATTTGTAAAAATAATTTGCGACTATAGTTACCGCCGCAACACCTTTTAGAATGTCCACGATTAAGGTCACTAGCGCCGGAAGGTTACCAACGCTCCTTAAGACATTCGTCGCTCCGGCATTCTTAGAGCCAACCTGCCTAATATCAATACCTTTAAATATTCTGGCCAATACATAACTGGTTGGAAATGATCCCATTATATATGCAAGCACAACTGATAACGCAAGCGCTAATACAGGATTCATTCCCTACCCCGCTTTCTTCGCAACGCTACTATCGCTTAATAATTTACTACCCTTCATAACATAGTCCAGCCCCGATATCATCGTAAGAAGGATTGCCAAGTTCCACACGATATTTGAATAGTTGAACTTAACAAGAATGCAGACGATGACTATCATCTGAAAGAACGTGGTAATTTTCCCTACGATGCTCGGGGATATCTTAAGGTCGCTCTTCACTACGTAAACCACTATCGATCCGACCACGATTATAACATCCCGGGAGATAACGATTATTGGTACATACGGCGGCAGCCTGAGATGCTGCGGTATACTGGGCGCCACAGAGAGGCATATATATGCGCTCGTCAGAAGAAGCTTATCTGCGATGGGATCCAGTATAGTTCCGAGCTGAGTTTTTTGTTTTAACGCGCGAGCGATAAATCCATCGAGCCCATCGGAGATAATGGCGACGATGAAGAATATAAGCGCTATGTCGAGTCTCGAATAGGCCACCGCGGTTATGAAGAATGGAATAAGAATTATACGCGTTATCGATATTTTATTGGCCAGCGTAACTTTGCCCATATGACTCCTACTTTATCAGCTTCATCCTATTTAAGGGCCAGTAAATAAGCATCGCCTTACCCACCAGATTTTTTCTAGGTACAAATCCCCAGTACCGCGAATCCCTGGAGTTGGAGCTATTGTCTCCGAGAACAAAGTATGAGTTCGCGGGCACCACGATAATTTTACCTTCCTGTCCATAGTCGCCCGCATTATAATAATAGACCGACTTACAGCCAGGCTCTTCCAGCGCCATACCGTTAACCAATATTCTGCCGTCTTTTACCTCAACCTTCTCGCCGCCGAAGGCTATGAGGCGTTTCACGAAATCCTTCCTAGGGTCTTCGGGAGATACGAAAACTATAATGTCCCCGCGCCTTGGTTCTTTTATGTCCAGTATCGGCAGTTTCCAATTAACGAACGGAACTCTCGCGCTATACAGAAATTTATTTACAAATATCCTGTCACCGATCTTAAATGTCGGTATCATCGATCCGGAGGGTATCTTAAATGCCTGTACGATAAACGTCTGGATCACTATAGCTATTGCAAACGCTATTACTATAGACTCTACCCATTCCCTCACTTGTGATTTCACCTTTTCTTTATTCATAACCCCTCTTGTCATTGCGCTTTAAGCGCTGCAAAAAATGCTTCCTGCGGAATATCCACCTTTCCAAACTGCTTCATCTTCTTCTTTCCCGCTTTTTGTTTCTCCCAAAGCTTTCTCTTCCTGGTTATGTCGCCGCCGTAACATTTGGCAGTGACGTTCTTACCCACAGCCTTTATAGTTTCGCGGGCGATGACCTGCCCCCCTATAGCGGCCTGCAGTATTATTTGAAACAGATGACGCGGTATGGTCTCTTTCAATTTTTCGATAACAACTTTGCCTTTCGAATATGCCTTGTCCTTAAATACTATCGATGAGAACGCATCATATACTTCGCCGTTTATCAATATATCAAGTTTTACTATACTCGTGGGCCTGTAGTCAAGGAACTCGTAATCGAGCGAACCGTAGCCCTTAGTCGCAGACTTTATTCTATCGTAAAAATCTACTATAACTTCGGACAGCGGAATATCATATATAATTCTGGCGCGTTTGTCATCGAGATACTCCGTGGAGACGTACGACCCTCTGCGCGACTCGGAGAGTTCAAGAATGGTTCCTATGGATTCCTTGGGCAGTATTATGTACGCCCTTACATAAGGCTCTTCGGTCTCTTCGACCTCGCCCGCATTCGGCAATTTTACGGGATTGTCGACCTCCTCTATCTCGCCGTCTTTCCTCAGAATTCTATATACAACGCTCGGAGTCGTAATAACCAGGTTTAGATCATATTCCCTCTCTAACCTCTGCTCGATTATCTCCATATGTAGTAACCCGAGAAAGCCGCATCTGAAGCCCATGCCGAGCGAGGCCGACTTCTCCAGTTCAAACACAAAGGCTGCATCCGAAAGCCTGAGCTTCTCTATCGCTTCCTTTAGCAGATGAAAGTCGGCGCTGGACGCCGGATATATACCGCTAAATACCATCGGATGGACTTTCTTATATCCCGGTAAAGGCGCCGCCGCGGGATTCTCCGCATCGGTTAAAGTGTCCCCGACAAAGACTTCCCTGGCATCACGTATGTTGCAAGTTATATATCCAACCTCACCGCATGATAGTTTATCGACGGTTGACTGCCGTGGGTTAAAGATGCCGACCTCCTGCACTTCATAGACTTTATTATTCGACATCATCATGACCTTCATACCTTTACATATGACGCCGTTCATTAGCCGTATAAGCACCACGACGCCTTTATACGCGTCGAACCTGGAATCAAATACAAGCCCCTGCAGAGGGTTTGTCACCTCACCGCTGGGTGAGGGTATCTTACTTACGACGGACTCCAGAATATCCTCTGTCCCCGTCCCGAGCTTAGCGCTCGCAAGCACTATATCCGCCTTATCGAGTCCGAGTATATCGGATATCTGATGTTTTACATTTTCGGTCTCGGCGCTGGGAAGATCGATCTTATTTATTACCGGAATTATTACGAGGTTATGCTCCATCGCAAGATAGAGATTAGCTACAGTCTGGGCCTCGACTCCCTGAGAGGCATCTACCACGAGTAGCGCGCCTTCGCAGGCGCCAACCGATTTAGACACCTCATACGTAAAATCGACGTGGCCGGGCGTGTCGATAAGATTCAGCTCGTAGATAAGGCCGTCTTTCGCCTTGTAGTTTATTCTAACGGCGCTGGCCTTAATCGTGATTCCACGCTCTTTCTCGAGATCCATATCATCGAGAATCTGATCATGAAATTCTCTCTCGCTTATCGCGCCCGTGAATTGCAGGATACGATCGGCCAGAGTTGACTTTCCGTGATCTATGTGGGCAATGATTGAAAAATTACGTATCAGTGATTTATCCATTAAACACTATCCGATAATTTCCTTCCAAATTCGAGTATCCCCAACGCCTTCTTCTCGTCGGGAGCTTCCGCATATACTCTGAGAATGGGTTCGGTGCCCGAAAGCCTGAGCATCATCCATGACCTGTCATCACATATGAATTTAAAACCATCTGTGGTCTTTACATCTACCACCGGATGACCGAGAATTACCTTCGGAGGATTATTACTTAAGCTGGCCATAAGTTTAGCCTTCTTTTCATCGGGATACTTAAGATCCAGCCTCTTATATTCGTAAGTGCCATATTCCTTATCTATCGATTTCAATATATCCATAATTTTCTTCTTTTTCATCGCCATCATCTCGAGTATGAGAAGCCCGGAAAGAATGCCGTCTCTTTCAGGTATCGAATCCTTGAACGCCACACCTCCCGTCTCCTCACCGCCTATTAATATATCATCCTTAAGCATCAGCTCGCAGATATATTTGAATCCAACGGGAGTCTCATACATCTTAAGACCATGTTTTTTACAAATCTTCTCTATGAGGAACGTTCCGCATATCGTCTGTATAACACCTCCGCGCATCTTTTTATCTTCTAACAGGTGTAATAACAATACAGACATAACCTTATGTCCAGTCAATAGCTTGCCGTTCGGAAGCGCAACGCCCAACCTGTCCGCATCCCCGTCCGTGGCAAGGCCAATATCGTATTTGCCCTTCTTCGTCTTCTCAGCGAGCTCCTTCAGGTTCGGCAATATCGGTTCCGGATTGATTCCGCCGAAGCTTGGATTCTTTTCGTTATGTATAGTGTCGATTTTGCAATTGCCCCCTTTGAGCAGCATAGAGATGTAGTCATTGCCGGTACCATACATAGAATCTACGAGGACCTTCAACTTACTCTTTTTTAATAGCTTTATGTCTGCGTAGCTCTTAATGAACGCAAGGTGAGCCGAGATCAGATCGTCTATAACCACCAGGCCTTCGGCTTTTAGCTCATCGAGTGATTTAATCTTGATTTCACTCTTACCCAAATACGACTCAAACTTCTTCGTTATCTCAGGTCCGGCCGATCCACCATAGTAAGCCTTATACTTTATGCCATTATATCTGGCAGGATTGTGGCTGGCGGTGATCATTATACCACCAACATACCCTCTGTCTTTGATCGCAAAACTGACGGACGGTGTAGGGACTGCCCTATCAGACAAAACGGCCTTTATGCCGTTGGCACCGAAGACGCAAGCCATAAGCTCGGCATATTTATCGGATAAGAATCTGGTGTCATAACCTATTACTACCTTCCGCTCTTTAACCTTTAGCCCCTTACAGTCATTATGTATAAAATCGGCTACCGACTGTGCCACTTTCTTCACATTATCAAAAGTAAATTCGTCGCTTATTACAGCTCTCCAACCGTCCGTTCCGAATTTTATACCACCCATTTATACTCCTCCCCTTATTTTTTTGATCGCGCCCGCATAGTCTTTTGATCCGAAGACTGCGGATCCGGCCACCAGCACATTGGCACCCGCTTTTATAGCCTTAGCCGCGGTTAACTCATTGATACCACCGTCGACCTGGATATCCTTCTTAAATATCCTGCGCACCTCCTCGACTTTAGACAGGCAATCCGGCATGAAGCCCTGCCCTGCAAATCCCGGTTCGACCGTCATCACAAGCACCATATCGACCATCGGCAATATCTCCTCTATCGCGGCGACACCGGTATTGGGCCTTATGGAAACGCCTACCTTATTCTTAAAATATCTAATCAGCTTTATGATCTCTAAGGGGTCTTTTTCGGCCTCTATGTGAAATGTGATTATATCGCTTCCGGCATTGGCAAAACTCTCTATATAATCCTGCGGATTATTGATCATAAGATGGACGTCAAAAGGCAGTTTCGTGACAGGTCTGGCTGACTTTACCACTATCGGCCCCATCGTTATATTGGGCACAAAGGCGCCATCCATAACGTCGATATGCACCCAATCTGCGCCTGCTTTATCTATCGCCCTTATCTCCTCTCCGAGCCTTGAGAAGTCGGCTGAGAGTATGCTCGGCGCTATTAAAATATTCTGCATAAGATTACCCCATTTTGAGTGACTAACTTAAATGTGCAACAGCTCAGCTCCAGAAGAAACTTGACTATAGCCTGTCATCCTGAGCGAAGCCCGATAGGGCGAAGCGAAGGATCTCTCTTTTAGATTCTTCGTCGGGCTAAAGCCCTCCTCAGAATGACGCATGCACTTATATGACTGAACTATAGCCTTAAATGTGCAACGCTTCCTTAATCAATTTCTCATCCAGCTTTGGGCCAATTACGGCAAGGCTCATACTATTATCTTTGAATACGTTATTGGCTACCCTCATGATGTCTTCGACGGTAACGGCCTCTACCTTTTCCAATATCGGTTTGGATGTCAAATCCTTTTCGCCCGAAACAACCTTTTCACCAAGCCATAACATATGGCTCATGGTGTCCTCGAGAGCAAATAACAGCTGGCCTTTATAGTACTCTTTGGCCCTTCTAAGCTCTCCCTCCGATATAGGTTCCTTCGAGAATCGCGCAAGTTCTTTAAGTATAACTTCGAGAGACTTTATCAGTTTCTTATCATCCACCCCGGCGCTGATAACCAACGCCCCGCAATCCTCATACCTTCTCACACTGGATGATATCTCGTAACATAATGCCATCTCGTCCCTGACGATGTGAAATAGCCTGGATGACATATTTGCGCCCAGGACTATATTCATAACACTCATCACGTGCTTATCGGGATGAAACCGATCCACGGCATGAAATCCTATGGCCAGATGCGTCTGTTCAGTCTTCTTTGCATATAGATTAACTCTCGGAGCATCCTGAGAAATATTTGCTTTAGAGAATTTGGAGATCTGGCCCGCCTTTGCGTCGGATAGATATTTCTTTGCCAGGGATGTAAGTGCATCCTCATCTATATTGCCTGAGCCCACCACAAAAATATTCTTAGGATTATAGAACATGTTCTTATAATTTACTATATCATTTTTAGCCACGGACTTCACAGTCTCTTCCGTGCCGGCAAGCGGCATACCGAGCGGTTGATTTGGCCACATCTCCTCTGCCAGGATCTCATGCACGTAATGAGCCGGTATATCCCTATACATCTTTATCTCTTCTACTATGACTTCTTTCTCTTTTAAGATCTCTGATTCTTCAAGCCTCGGATTCTGCACCATATCACTGAGTATATCCAGTCCTAATGACACGTCTTTACCTAATACCTTTACCAGATAGCAAGTATGTTCTTCCGAAGTAAAACCATTAAAGCTTCCGCCTCTGCCTTCTATCTCCTGTTTTATCGTCATCGTGTCACGCTCAGTAGTACCCTTAAATAAAAGATGCTCCAGTATGTGACTTATACCGCTGTTTTTTGGATCCTCATACCTACCGCCGACGCGCACCCATACCCCTATCGCGACCGACTCCATACCGGCCATAGGATGAGTCATTATCCTCAGTCCATTATCTAACGTCTTCAATCTGTGCATTACACCTGTCCTCTCTTTCGCGAATCGAGATAGCTCTGCAAAATCAGTCCGGATGCGACCTTATCGGCAAGCTTTCTTCTCTTAAAGCCATTCATGCCGGCTTCCATCATCGCACGCTCTGCCTGAACCGTTGTGAGCCGCTCATCCTGCATCTTAACGGGGACACTTATTGCCTTAGATAAAACGTCGATGAACTCCAGCACCTCTTTAGTCTTCTGGCTGTGCGTCCCATTCATGCTTATGGGAAGGCCGACAACAACCTCGATAACATTATTTTCTTTGATTATCCCGGCTATCCTGTCCAGGTCCGCCTTAATATCTTTTCTGTAAATCGTGTCCGTGCCCTGGGCGGTAATGTATAGCTCATCGCTCAGCGATACGCCTATCCTTTTCGTTCCATAATCAAGACCCATTATCTTCACAAAATTATCCTCATATTATCTTTATGATCTTTCCGGACTTTTTAACAAAACGTCTCGACTCTATTTTCAACACCTTTTCCAATGTATCAAAACTCCCCACATCATTCCATTCGTATCTGCCTTTCACGCAATAGATATTACCGGCCTTCTCCATTATAGCGTAATCTATCGATATCTCCGGCATGTCATCATAAGCTCTGTATGGATCCCGACACTGAATCATGTGGAATATTTTAGGCGCATATTTCCTGAGAGATGCGCTAAGCGCACCAAGACGAAATATAAATATTCCGGCATTCCATAAATATTTACCGCTGGCAATATACCGCTCGGCAGTATCGATATCGGGCTTCTCGGTAAAACACTCTACCTTAGCAATCGTACTCGATTTCGATACCTTTATATATCCGTATTCCGTAGACGGCCGTTTAGGATCGATACCTACGGTAATAATCGCATCGGCATGTCTCTTTGCAAAATTTATGCCTAAAATTAGCGCTTCCCGTTCCTTGCCCCTGTCCGGAATATAGTGGTCCGCCGGCATAACCAGCATAACGGCATCCCTGTCCATGCTCATAATATATCGCGCCGCAAGCGCTATAGCGGGAGCCGTATTACGCGATACGGGTTCAAGCAAAATATTATTCCATGAATCCTTAGGCAGATCCCTTTTCACAAGGGTATGATGCTTTTTATTAGCCACGATCACGATGTGATCAGATTCAACCAACTTCAATAAACGATCGATCGTATTCCTAAACATCGTCTCTCTGTCATTCGTTACAGATAAGAACGCCTTAGGCCGCAGATTTGTAGATAACGGACGAAGCCTCTTTCCCTTCCCACCAACCAGAACAACCGCATAAACATCTTTATAACGTTTAGACGCCATGAATTGCATTCGCAAGGCTTTTAGCGAGTTTTGGAACCTTTACCATCGCACCTTTATCTTCTCCGATCAGCTTAACGATAGCGCTTCCCACTATTACGCCATCGGCCACCCTCGCGATACGCGAGGCCTGCTCCGAATTTGAAACACCGAACCCGACTGCGACCGGTTTATCCGTGGCAGACTTAACGGCCCTTATCTTAGAGATCACATCTACCGGCAGTTCGCTCCTGGTGCCCGTAACTCCTGTCAAAGATACGTAATATATAAACCCTCTTGAATCCTCTACAATATGCCGGATCCTTTTAACTGTAGATGTGGGAGAGGCGAGAAATATAGTGGCTACTCCACTGAGCCTGGCGCATTTTATTAAATCCGACGCCTCCTCAAATGGCAGGTCAGGCACTATCACCCCGTCCACGCCACACTTACGACAGCTAATAATGAACTTATCCAGTCCATACCGCAGTATAGGATTATAATATGTCATGAAGACTATGGGCATATCGGTGGAAGCTCGTAGTTCGATAACCATATCAAATATCTTCTTAAGCTTAACACCGCCTCTAAGAGCCCTGTGCGATGCCGCCTGAATAATGGGCCCATCCGCAATCGGATCGGAAAACGGTATACCCAGCTCCAATATATCTACTCCGGACTTTTCAAGCTCTAAGGCTATTCTTTTGGTAGAAGTAAGATTAGGATCACCTGCTGTAATATAGGCAATAAATGCCTTACGCTTCTTGGCTCTCAATTCTATAAATTTCTTGTCGATCCTATTCATACTATTAATACCTCCGGAACAATATTATTAATTAACGAACTTCTGCCTTCGCCTCTTTAAGAATCAGCGGATAGTTCAATATAAGCACATCGTCCAGCATGATCTCCACCCAATACTTACCCGACGCTATAAATACGAGATTATTTATCCTGGATATAAGCGTATGATGAGCATCTATATCCTGCAAATCGAAGGGTTGCTCATTGGTTTGGAATACTACAGACTTATCCTTTGAATTAATAATCTTTATCTTTTGCAAAAAACTACCCTGCCCCTTACACCATCTGTTTACGACGAACAGCGCCGGATGCGTAGCCGGAAATACCCTCGCGGTAATGGCTTCGAATAAACCTATAAGCATGAACTTACCATTATCTTCCCGCCGAACGTCATCGCATAAAACTGAAAACTGCAGATTAGGTCTTATATTCACCTGATACCTTCTTTCTACTATAAAACGCCTCGCACAATATCGATGTCCTTATCACCTCTCCCGGAAAGGCATACCACTACTATCTTATTCCTCGGCAATCTTTTGGCAAGATCAGCGGCATAATAGATAGCGTGGGATGATTCGAGAGCCGGTATAATCCCTTCCGTAACAGATAATAATTTGAATCCTTCGAGAGCTTCCTTATCTTTAACGGCAACGTAATTTACGCGGCCTGAATTTTTTAGATACGCATGCTCAGGGCCGACCCCGGGATAGTCGAGTCCGGCGGAGATCGAATGAGCAATCTCTATCTGTCCGTCATCATCCTGTAATATATAACTCTTTGAGCCATGCAAAACACCTACAGAGCCTTTACATAAAGTGGCGGCATGATGAGTTGTATTTATACCGAGTCCTGCGGCTTCAACTCCGATTAAACTGACTTTATCTTTCAAGAAGGAATGAAATATACCCATGGCATTACTTCCACCGCCCACACAAGCAACTATATAGTCCGGGAGTCGTCCAATATTTCGCTTGCACTGAATCCGGGCTTCTTTGCCTATGACGGATTGAAAATCACGGACGATCATCGGATATGGATGAGGACCCGCGACAGATCCTATAACATAGTATGTGTTACCTACATTGGCCACCCAATCTCTCATAGCCTCATTCATCGCATCCTTCAACGTCTTAGATCCGCTGTGGACGGGAGTTACCTTAGCACCCAGGATCTTCATCTTAAAGACATTTATCGCCTGGCGCTTAATATCCTCATCTCCCATGAATATTTCGCAATCCAAGCCAAATAGAGCCGCCACAGTAGCGGTAGCGACACCATGCTGACCGGCACCCGTCTCAGCTATAATCCTCTTCTTTCCCATCCTTATGGCAAGCAGGGCCTGGCCGATAGTATTATTTATCTTATGGGCACCCGTATGAAGCAGATCCTCCCTCTTCAGATATATCTTTGCGCCACCCATCTTCGAGGTTAGGTTCTCGGCAAGATATAACCCTGTGGGGCGTCCGGCATACTCCCTCAAATAGTGCTCGAGATCCTTCCTAAAAGATGCGCTCTCGTGCGCCTGCCTATACGAACTCTCAAGCTCATATATGGCGGACATCAAAGTCTCGGGCACAAATCTACCGCCGAACCTGCCGAAATATCCTTTTTTATCGGGTAACATCAATTAGCCCTTTCTCGCTTCTTCCACGAAACTCTTTAATAATTGCATACATTTCTTACCCGGATACTCTTCGACTCCGGTCGACACATCCACTCCGTAAGGCACCACTTCGGATATAGCGCGTCCAATGTTAGAGGGGTTAAGGCCTCCGGACAGTATAACCGGCTTTAGAAACTCATAATCCTTAAGCATCTTCCAATCAAACGTCTCACCCGTCCCACCGAAATATCCGTGTTTATGCGTATCTACCAGGAAATAATCGACGTCGTACAAATTAATCGGCTCGATATCTTTTTTATTCAATATCCTAAACGCCTTTATAACTTTATAGTCTGCCTTAAATGCTCTGCAATATTTCGGCGTTTCATCCCCGTGAAACTGCAGTGAATCGAGCCCTACATCCTCCGCTATGGCGCGAACTGTGTCAATGTCTTCATCAACGAACACGCCGACTTTTGCAATGGTATCGGGCAGTTCATTTATAATCTCTCTTGCGGTATTGCGATCAACGCGTCTCTTAGATTTCTCATAAAAGACTAAACCTATCATGTCCACGCCGAGGTTCGCAGCGAAAACAGCATCTATTTTATTGGTAATGCCGCAAATTTTTATAAGGGTCATTAATATCTCATTATCTCGCGCATCTTAGCGGCAATGTCTGATGCCTCCATGAAGGCCTCGCCGATAAGTACAGCGTTGATCCCCAGCGACTTCAGAAACATAACGTCCTCGTAACTCTTTATGCCGCTCTCTGAAACCTTTATCTTATGCGCAGGAATAAGCCTCATGAGCTTCTGGGTCATCGCAAGGTCAACCTTAAACGTATGGAGATCTCTGTTATTTATACCTATAATATCTCCGCCGGAGGCTATGGCCTTATCCATATCCTCTTCATTATGAACTTCGAGAAGAACGTCGAGGCCGAGCGAAGTTGCCAGCTGGTAGAATCCGGTCATCTCGCTTTCAGAGAGAAGATCCGCAATTAAAAGTATCGCATCGGCGCCGAAGGCTACGGATTCGTATATCTGATACTCATCGATTATAAAGTCTTTACGTAATATGGGTAGAGAGACGCTCTGCCTAACCACCTTTATATGTTCTAATTTGCCTTCAAAGAATCGCTCATCTGTAAGGACAGATATCGCGGAGGCGCCGTTGGCCTGATATGTCATCGCGATCTTAGACGGATTAAAATCACCTCTTATTATACCTTTCGACGGAGAGGCCTTCTTTATCTCTGCGATCAGGTTTATATGATGAGGCCTCGATATATTCTTCTTGAATGAGCTATTAACCGAGATGTAGCGCAGTTCTCTAATGAGCTCCTCTTTTGTCTTAAGGCGTTTAGCCTCATCGATTACCCTTCTCTTTTCCTCAATAATCCGCGATATCATCATCTGTTTGTGATTTCTATGAGTTTCATCAATTTATCGAGCGCCTGTCCGGAGTCTATCGAACGAGCGGCCATCTTTATCCCCGACTTCAAGTCTTTAGCTTTAGATCCGGCGACCAAAGATGCCGAGGCGTTCAATAGTACAATATCTCGCCTCGGTGATTTTTCACCCTTCAAGATCTCGAGTGTTATCTCTGCATTGACCTTAGGATCTCCGCCTTCTATTTCGCAGAGGCTCGCTCTATGCAATCCGAACTTTTCCGGAGTAATGATATAATTTTTGATCTTTCCATTTTTCAATTCTGAAACCCTGGTCTTACCGGTGATCGTTATCTCATCGCATATATCGGTGCCGAATACTACAAATGCCCTCTTAGTGCCCAGGTTATTAAGAACCCTGGCAATCTTTTCCGTGAGAGAGGCATCATATACACCCACAACCTGGGCGGTGGCATTTGCCGGATTGGAAAGCGGGCCCAACAGATTAAATATCGTTCTTATCCCTATCTCTTTTCTCGATGATGAAGCATGCTTCATGGCGCTGTGAAATATCGGAGCATATAAGAAACCTATGCCTACCTCTAATAGGCATCTCTGCATCAGTTCGGGACTTACATCTATCTTCACGCCGAGAGCCTCCAGGACATCAGCGCTTCCACACTCGCTCGATGCGGCGCGATTACCGTGCTTCGCCACCTTCAGTCCACAACCTGCAGTCACAAACGCAACCGTGGTCGAGACATTGAATGTATTGGCGCCTCCGCCTCCCGTTCCGCAGGTATCTATAACGTCACGGCGCCTGCTTAGGCGGTCCCCGGCAATATCTCCTCGTGCACCTTCGGCCGAGATATGTAAAGACTTCTCTCGCATCACCCTGGCGGCGGCAGTTATCTCTTCGACCGTCTCACCCTTCATACGTAAAGCCGTCACAAACGCGCCTATCTGGGCCGGAGTCGCTATACCGGTCATTATCTCGTTAAAGGTATCCCGCATTTCATCGACAGTCAGATCTATACGACTGACGACTTTCTCTATGGCCTGTTTTATCATTTTGACCTCACATCCAGAAAATTCTTCAATAACTTCTTACCCTCAAGCGTCAGTATCGATTCCGGATGAAACTGGACACCGTATATCGGATAGGTCCTGTGCTTAAGACCCATTATCTCTTTCGTCTTTGTCTGGGCCGTAATCTCTAAGGATCTCGGAAACGTTTTTCTATCCACAATGAGCGAATGGTACCTGGTGGCCTCAAATGGGTTCGGAATATTATTAAATATACCTTTGCCATCATGATAGATCATAGATACCTTGCCGTGCATCAGAGATTTCGCGTTTATTATACGTCCTCCGAAGACTTCGCCTATGGCTTGGTGCCCGAGACAGACGCCCAGTATGGGCGTCTTTTGGCCGAATACTCTTATAACCTCTTCCGAGATACCGGCATCCTTCGGTTTACCCGGCCCGGGAGATATAATTATCTTCGCGGGCTTCAGTTTTTTTATCTGATTAATATTAACCTTGTCGTTCCTGTATACTTCGAGTCGAGCGCCAAGCTCACCGAGGTATTGGACCAGGTTATACGTAAAAGAATCATAATTGTCGATAACCAATATCATCTCTACAGCCCCCGCTCTGCAATCTCAATAGCTTTTACCAATGCCTTTGCCTTGTTCAACGTCTCCTGATATTCCTTTGCAGGCTTAGAGTCAGATACGATTCCAGCGCCCGCCTGAATATATGCGGTATTATTTTTAATAAGGATGGTCCTGATCGTTATACAGCAGTCGAGATTTCCCGAAAAACTAAAGTAACCGACGCTCCCGGCGTAGGTACTGCGTCTGAGGTTTTCAAGTTCATCAATGATCTCCATCGCCCTGACCTTAGGAGCTCCGGTAACTGTTCCGGCAGGAAAGGTGGCTTTTATCACATCAAATGCATCATATCCCTTTTTCAATCTACCCGAAACATCCGTTACTATATGCATAACGTGCGAATATTTTTCCACTGTCATCATATCCGATATTTTAATGCTCTTAAAATCGCATACCCGTCCGATATCGTTTCGTCCAAGATCGACCAGCATTATATGCTCCGCTCTCTCTTTGGGATCGGCCAGCAGGCTTCTAATTAATTTGATATCCTCTTCCTCTGATGATCCCCTGGGCCGGGTTCCCGCTATAGGTCTAACCTCTACATTACCATCCTCACATCTCACCATTATCTCGGGTGAGGATCCCACCAGGGAAAAGTCCTTAAACTTCAGATAGTACATATATGGCGAAGGATTGATAGAGCGAAGGGCCCTGTATATCTCGAACGGTTTGCTCTTCACGGGCGTCTCAAGCCTCTGAGATAATACAACCTGTATTATATCGCCGGCTTTAATATATTTCTTCGCCCTATTTACAACGTCTTTAAATTCCGCTTTTGTGAAATTGGACTTCAGGCGAATTGCCTTCTTACTATTATTCACGTGACCGGACTTGGCCGAACTGCCACATGCGGTGAGACTACCCACTATCGCATCTATCTTGCGTAAGGCTTCCTCGTAAGACTTCGCGGCCGAACCTTTAATGTGAGCGTTAGAAACAACCTTTATCTTATGGTCGACGTGATCAAATATCAATATCGTATCCGTAAGCATGAATACCGAATCAGGCACTTTGAGCGTATCACTATTTTTATCCGGGATCTCTTCCATGAAGCGGACCATATCGTAACCGAGATACCCCACAAATCCGCCGGTAAACCTCGGAAGGCCTTTTATCTTTACAGCCGTGTATTGAGCCAATAATTTTTTAAGCTCTCCCAGGGGATCGTTCGATTCATAAACCTTCTTCTTATTCCCCTCTGTGATCTCTACGCTATTACCCTTACTGGAAAATACTATTGACGGTTTACTTCCGAGAAATGAATACCTTGCCAGCCTCTCACCGCCCTCGACCGATTCGAGCAAAAAAGAAAACTCTTCAGACGCGATCTTAGAGTAGGCGGATAGCGGCGTTTCAAAATCGGCAAGTATCTCCTTATAGACAGGGATGAGATTGCCGGATTTGGATAACTTTATAAATTCTTTTTTACCGGGATAATACACTCTATTTATGGAACTCCTATAATCTTTTATCGGCGACATCTGCCGAAACTTCCGAATACAGTCACCCGCAATCTAAGTCGTGGGCCTCTGCGAAGGTGTATAAACCTCCCTTGGATCAAATACCCTTTTTCCGAGTATCTCAATATCCCCGTCTTTATTAATACGGCGAAAATAACATGTGAAATAACCTTCGTGACAACCGGCTATCTTCTGGTCGACCTTAATAAGGATGGAGTTGCCTTCACAATCTATACATATGCTCTTAACCGCCTGAACACAGCCGCTCGTTTGGCCCTTCTTCATAAGCATATTCTTCGATCGTCTGAAGACATAAACATATCCCTCGGTGATCGTCTTCTCGAGCGCATCATTATTCAGGTAGCACAACGTCAGCACCTCTTTGCTCTTTTCGTCCTGGATTATAGCCGGAATCAATCCTTTATTATTAAACTTAAGATATGCAACGATCTTCATATTCTCACCGAGACTCCCTTTTTATTTAGATATCTCTTCGCAGCGCCCACACTGTATGTTCTGAAATGAAATATCGATGCGGCCAATACCGCGTCCGCCTTGCCCTCGGTCAGCGCATCGTAGAGATGCTCCAGGTTTCCGGCCCCGCCCGATGCTATTACCGGAAGACATACTGTCTCACTGATTTTTCTGGTCAAGGCCGTATCATAACCTTCTTTAGTGCCATCGTAGTCCATGCTGGTCAGCAGTATCTCTCCGGCGCCCAGATCTTCCATCTTCTTTGCCCATTTTACGGCATCTATTCCTGTCGGTGTCCTGCCGCCGTTTATGAATACCTCCCAGACTTCTTTGGCCCTTGTCTTAACTTTGCATTTCGCATCTATCGCCACAACGATACATTGGCTTCCGAACCTCGAGGAGGCCTTCTTTACAAATTGCGGATCTTTAACGGCCGCCGTGTTTATGGAAACTTTATCACACCCGGCTATGAGAAGATTCCGTATATCGTCTATCGTCCGTATGCCGCCGCCTACGGTAAAAGGCAGAAATATAGTATCGGCAACCTTCCTTACAAGCTCCAGAGTCGTTTTACGCTTCTCATGGCTTGCGGTTATGTCGAGAAATACGAGTTCATCGGCGCCTTCTTTATCATAAAATATGGCGTTCTCCACAGGATCACCGGCATCCTTTAGATTTACAAAATTTACGCCCTTCACCACCCTGCCATCTTTAATATCGAGGCAGGGTATTATCCTTTTTGTGAGCATATCCTTATCGCCTCGGCCAGATCTACCTTACCTTCGTAAAGCGCCTTACCGATTATTATGCCTTTTAGTCCGTCGCTCTCTAGCGACTTTAAATTTATTATATCTTCAATACCGGAAACACCGCCTGCGGCCACCACATCAAGTTTCGTCGAGCGCATCAGATCTCTCAGTAGATCAATATTAGGTCCGCCCAGCATGCCGTCCTTCGAAATATCAGTATAATTTATCGTCCTCACACCAGCCTCACCCACCCTCTTTGCTAGCTCTATAGCCGTGATCTCAGTCTTAAAAACCCATCCCTTCGTGCATACCATTCCTTCTTTAGCATCGATACCCACGACGATATTATTTTTGTAGCTCTTAACCACTGAATCTAAAAATTTCTGATCGAGCGCCCTTGTGCCTATCACTACCTTTTCCACTCCGACGCCCAGGACTTTTCTGATCGTCTCCTCGTCTCTTATGCCGCCACCCAGCTCTATCTTTACCTTCACACTCTTGGCGATACTGCCCACTATATCTAAATTACGAGATGACCCCTCGAGGGCACCGTCCAGATCGACTATATGGATCATCTCCGCCCCGATAGACTCCCATCTCTTTGCCACATCCAAAGGCGAATCCAGATAGGTAGTCTGCCTGGAATATTCTCCCTGGCTTAGCCTTACAACCTTTCCGAGCCTTATATCTATAGCCGGTATCGCTATCATTTTAATTTGCCTTATCCCGCCGAAGACTCTATCAGCATATGCACATTAGCGAAGTCGGATAAAGTTCGACAGGATATTTAAACCGAGATCCTGACTCTTCTCCGGATGAAATTGAAATCCGTAGACGTTATCCTTATGCACTCCCGAAACAAACTTTATACCATAATCTGTCATAGTAAGAGTTACCTTTTTATCCTTTGGCACCACATAATACGAATGAACGAAGTAAACATACGAGCCATCAGAAATGTTTTTTAATATGTTCGGGCCTCCTGCAGATGCACTCGACGCCTTATTAATTACATTCCATCCCATGTGAGGAACTTTAAGCCCGCCCTTGCCAAACTTAAACCTTTTGACATTACCACCCAATACGGATAAACCCTTTACTCCGGGGGCTTCTTCACTGGCATCAAACAGTAACTGCATGCCCAGGCACAGTCCGAGGAATGTCTTGCCCTCGTTTATTGCATCCTTTATCGGCGCCACAAGCCTTAATCGTTTCAGCTCATTCATAGCATCGCCAAACGCGCCAACCCCGGGCAACACAAGCTTATCACATTTAGCGATATCGGAAGGTTTCGAAGTTATCCTTACCCTGCCCCCGACCTTCTTAAGAGCTTTCTCAACGCTCCTTAGATTGCCCATTCCATAATCTATTACGGCTATCATCCGGTAACCTCAGTCTATCGTTCCCTTTGTAGAAGGAACGCCTTTTCTACGGACATCCACCTGAGTAGCTTCATCCAGCGCCATACCCAGGGCTTTAAATATCGCTTCCAGGACGTGATGCGTATCCTCTCCGGAATAGACATCGACATGCATATTGATAGCGGCATTCTTCGCGAAAGTATCCAGAAAATCCTTGCCGTCATCTATAGAATAATTCTCCGATGAAGGTAAGGTGTCACCGTACTTCGGGATCCTCCAGGCAAACGCATATCGACCCCCAACATCCACCATGACCTTCGCCGCAGCCAGATCCATCGGCACTTCTTTCGAACCGTATCTTTTAATACCGCGGCAGTCGCCAAGCGCCTGTTTAAATGCCTTACCCAGGCATATCGCGGCATCTTCATTGGTGTGATGTATGTCGACCTTGAGATCACCCTTCACTTTCAATACGAGATCAAATAGCCCATGAAAGGTAAATAGTGTCAGCATATGGTCGAGAAAACCTATACCGGTATCTATATCTACTTTGCCGCTACCGTCAATATTGAGCTTGCCCGTTATGTCGGTCTCTGTGGTCTTGCGCTTAATTACGTTTAAACGAATCTTCTTTGCCATACATCGCCCTTTCTATTCGAACCTTGCTCTAACAGAAGCAAGATGTTTATTCAGCATCTCTATTCCGGCAACTTTTTCAAGGGGTTCACGAATCTTCTCGAGCGCCTTCTTCGTAAATGAAAGTATGTGCGAGCTCTTATAAAAATCTGAGACCCCCAAGCCTGAAAAAAAACGCGCACTACCGCCCGTAGGCAGGACATGGCTGGGGCCGGCGACGTAATCACCCACTGCCACCGGCGTGTAAGGGCCCAGAAATATTGCACCCGCATGCACTATTTTCTTAGAGATCTTTTTCGGATTATTCGTCAATATTTGCAAATGCTCGGCCGCCAATAAATTCGCAACATTAGCCGCCTCATCCATATTCTTCACTCCGATTATATAACCGTTAATATTCTGATGCTTAAATATCTTTACCAGTCTCTTAGAGTTAGTAACCAATATAGAAATGCCCATGTGATGTTCGGCCTGAGCTTCCAGGTCGGCCATTATGAACTTAACATCCGACATCTGATTAGCAATTATCACGACCTCTGTGGGTCCGGCCAGCATATCAATACCGCAATAACCGAAGACCTGACGCTTCGCCTCTGTGACATAGGCATTTCCCGGACCAACTATCTTATCTACCTTCGGTATGATCTTAGTGCCGAATGCCAGAGCGGCTATAGCCTGCGCGCCGCCGACTTTGTATATGGCGTCAACCTTAAGAAGGTCGGCCACTACCAGGATGTGCGGATCGACAGAACCATGTTTGTTAGGCGGTGTGACCAACACTATCTTTTTTACTCCCGCCATCTTAGCAGGAATCACCGTCATATATACGCTCGATACCAGAGGCACTGTACCGCTCGGCACATACACCCCCACCTTCTCAATCGGCACTATATTCTCTCCTAATAATACACCGTCAGCGTCCTTTATCTTCCATGACTTCTTAAGCTGTTTCTTATAGAACTTATTGATATTCTCCATTACTATCTTCAGCGTAGAGACAAACTCCGGCTCGATATTCTGATATGCGCCCGACATCTCGCATTCGGAAACCTTCAGATTTTTCAAGTTAAGTTTCACACTATCAAACTTCTTTGTGTATTTCAAAACAGCATCATCGCCATTAAGTTTAACATTTTCCACTATTTTGCTTACACTATCCGCCACCCGCCTATTACGCGTAAAACCCCTGTCGCATAGTTTCCGGAACTGCTGACTGCCCACTCTCACAACTTTCATTTAAGCGTCTCCTTAACTGATCCGATGGCCTTATCCAATGCGGCTTTCAGCTTCTCATCCGACCTTCCGCCGCCCTGCGCAAAATTATTCTTGCCGCCGCCCGAACCCTCTATGGCTTTAGAGATATCTTTGGCTATGCTATTCGCGCTTATGCCTCTCTTCACGAGGTCTTCCGTAACCGATGCGACAAACGACACCTTATCTCCAAACTTCGTATGCAGTATGACGATCGATGATGTCGCCTTAGCCCGAATATTATCCGCAAGCAGCCTCAAAGTTTCTATCATTATATCATTTATATTTTCAACTACTATCTTAGAGCTGCCGAAAGTTTCGGCTCGAGATAAAAATAAGCCTACCTTAGATGTCTCTTCTTCCAACCTTTTTTGGGCTATTTTCTTCAACAAATCCTTATCGGCTTCCAGTTTTAGCTTCGCCGCATTGGCTGCATCTCGATCCTTCATCCATTTCAATGCCGCTTCCCCCGTCACCGCCTCTATGCGACGCACACCTGAGGCCGTGGAGCTCTCGCCGGTTATCCTGAATATGCCGATATCCCTTGTATTATCCACATGAATCCCACCGCACAGTTCTTTAGAGATATCGCCTAAAGAGATCACCCTTACAGTTTTGTCGTACTTCTCGCCGAAGAGCGCGGTTGCTCCGGACCCCTTAGCCTCCTCGATATCCATTACATCTTTTTTTACCGGCAAAGAACTCTTTATATTCTCGTTAACCAAATCTTCTACTCTTACGAGCTCCCTGTTTTCCATCTTCTTCATGTGTGTAAAATCAAATCTCAGATGTTCGCCGTCGACCAGAGATCCGGTCTGGCGCACGTGATCGCCCAGGACCTTACGAAGCGCCGAGTGCAATAGATGCGTCGCGGTATGATTCGACATGATCTTACGCCTTAAGGTCTCATCGATTGACGCTCGTGCTCTATCTCCGGTCTTAATAGAGCCTCTTACGATCCTGCCTATATGCACGATCGATTGGCCGATCTTTTTCGCATCCGTCACTTCCATCGCGCCGGATTGAGTATCGATTTTTCCCCGATCGCCGACCTGTCCGCCGGATTCGCCGTAAAACGGCGTCTTATCTAATATGACTTCGCCGTCTCCGAGAACTGCCACTACTTCAGCTTCCGCGACCGACTTTTCGTAGCCGAGAAATTCGGTCTTAAGCCCGAGGGCCTCAACCTTCTTTGCAAACGTCTCGGTAAATATTTCACCTTTTATCTTTGATTTGGAACGGGACAAGTCTCTCTGCTTATCCAAAAGCTTATCGAATATACCCCTGTCTATCTTAAGTCCGCGCTTTTCCGCGATCTCTTCCAGCATCTCATAAGGCATGCCATACGTATCGTAAAAACTAAACGCTTCATGCGCCAGTCGGGACGAATCGTTAGAACCTTTCATACTCTCGAATGCCGCCTCAACCTTAGGCAGTTGGTTCCCGATCACGTATAGAAAAGCCTCTTCCTCTGTCTTCACGATCTGGGCGATGTCATCGCGGCGCGTCTTCAGATCCGGATAAGCGGCATGCATCACATCGGCCACTGTGGAAACCAATTTGTATAGAAACGGTTCCTTAATTCCGATATCCTGGCCGTGGGACATAGAGCGCCTGATTAATTTGCGCACAACGTAGCCGCGTTCCTCATTCGATGGCATAACGCCATCGGCTATACAGAATGTGACAGCGCGGATATGGTCAGCAATGGCTTTAACCTTGCTCCCTGAGACATCCGGCTTATTACCGCTATACGATTGGATCGTTTCCATAAGCGGCTTAAATATATCAATCTCAAAGTTCGTCTTCACGCCTTGCATTATCGATGCTATTCTCTCCAGTCCCATCCCTGTATCAATATTCTTATTTGTAAGATTCTTTAGGCTACCGTCCTCTTGCCTATCAAACTGAGTGAATACCAGGTTCCAGACTTCGATAAATCTACCGCAATCACATGCCGGACCGCAATCAGGCTCACCGCATCCCGTGTCAGCGCCATGATCGTAAAATATCTCTGAACACGTCCCACAAGGACCGTTAGGCCCCTTAGATGGCGCTTCGGACGGCCAAAAATTATCCTTCTCGCCCAGCTTTACGATCCTGGAGGGAGATATCTTTATATCATCCTTCCATACTTTGTAAGCCTCTTCATCGTCTTTGTATACCGAAACCCACAGCCTGTCCTCCGGTATATTCAGTATCTTAGTGAAAAATTCCCAGGCCCATGCTATAGCTTCATTTTTAAAATAATCCCCAAATGAAAAGTTGCCCAACATTTCAAAGAATGTGTGATGAGCACTCGTCTTGCCGACGTTATTCAGATCTCCTGTCCTGAGACACTTCTGCGAAGAGGTGGCGCGTTTATAGGTGATATTACGCCCTAGGAACTTCTCCTTAAATTGATTCATGCCGGCGCCTGTAAATAGCAGCGTCGGATCATCCTTAGGCACGAGAGAATCGCTCGGGACTATTTCATGGGCCTTTGTCTTGAAGAAATCAAGGTATAATCTTCTTATCTCATCCGTTTTCATCTATCAGTACACCTATTACTCTGTTAATAATGTCGTAATCGAACTCGCGCCTGGCGAGGTAGTCATACAGGCGCTTGGATGCTTTTCTTCTGTCGAGCTTAACCAGGCGCTTAAAACGCTCTCTCGTAATATTGAGAGCCACCTCATACTCATCGTAGTTTTTAGCCGCATCTTCGAGCGCCTGATCAATATCTGAATCGTCCACACCTTTAAACTTAAGCTCGCGCCTTAAGGCTGACTTGCCCATAGGATTCACATGCATTCGCGACTCGACCCAAAAACCGGCGAACTTACGATCATCTATCTCGCCAATCTTTTTAAGCGCCACGACAACGGAATCTATAATGGTCTCATCATAACGTTTAAGCTTAAGCCTGCCGCGCAACTCAGCCTCAGACCTCGGCCTTGAGCGCAGTAGGCAATAAGCGTTATTCGTTGCAGCTCGTAGCTTCTTATTCTCTTCCAATGTTATTTAATAGACTTCTCTATTATCTCTTTTTCGATCTTGGCTAAGATCGTCGGATTCGCCCTAAGATAGGTCCTGGCGTTCTCCTTACCCTGGCCGAGCTTCTCCTCGCCGTAAATCAGCCATGTCCCGCTCTTCTTCAGAACACCTGTAGCCTCACCCATATCTAACACACTGCCCGACTTAGAGATCCCCTCGTCGAACATGATGTCGAACTCCGCTTTTCTGAACGGCGGAGCTACTTTATTCTTAGCAATAGATGCCCTGACTCTGTTACCCACAGCCTCTTCGCCTTTTTTAAGTGATGCTATTCTGCGCAGATCTATTCTGACCGATGAATAGAATTTGAGCGCCCTGCCTCCCGGCGTCGTTTCAGGATTTCCGAACATCACGCCTATCTTCTCGCGTATCTGGTTGATAAATATCACGCACGTCTTGGACTTCGAGATAGATCCCGATAACTTCCTAAGAGCATGACTCATCAGACGCGCCTGTAATCCCATGTGCGACTGCCCCATCTCACCATCGATCTCAGCCTTCGGAACGAGTGCCGCTACAGAGTCAATAACTACCACGTCTAATGCATTAGATTTTACCAGTGTCTCCGCTATATCCAACCCCTGTTCTCCGGTATCCGGTTGAGACATAAGCAGGTTGTCGAGATTAACTCCCAACATCTTCGCATAAGAAGGATCGAAGGCGTGCTCGGCGTCAATAAAAGCGGCCGTCCCGCCCATTCGCTGCGCATTAGCTATAATGCTGAGGGTTAGCGTCGTCTTTCCGCTCGATTCGGGGCCAAATATCTCTATAACCCTCCCTCGCGGCACTCCGCCTACGCCGAGCGCTATATCGAGCGTCACCGATCCGGTAGGAATCGACGGCACATCCAACTTAAAGTCCTGGCCGAGCTTCATTATAGAACCCTTGCCGAATTGCTTTTCGATGTGCTCTAATGCCATCTCGAGCGCTTTGGCTTTATTGGCCTGCACACTATCTTTAACCTCTTTAGGCTGCTCGTGAGCGTCCTCTTTTTCCTTCGATTTTGATTTTACCATTTCACTCTCCTTGGATTATTACGCTGGTTACTTCTCGTATCAACATTACATATAGTGGGTTATTATACAGGCATTACCTCCTTTCTGCAAGAAAATCGCACTAAAATAATGGGAATGGGAAGATACATCGTACCCCCTTCCATATGTGTTAATCGTCCTTATTTATTACCCCCTACTATAAAGACGCTAAAAGGGGTGAAATTGTTGCAAAGTATTTTAAAATAGTTTGATTGGGGACAGGTTTAATCTTAAAAAAGGGGACACCGTGAAGGTTGGTTTTGCCAAACGGTACAAGGGCTCAAAGATGGTTGGGGGATATTCTAGTTACTTTACCGTTTTGCCACACAGAAAGAGGACGGCCTGTTTCCTTATGCCGCTCGACCACCTGTCGCACAGCCTTTTTCAGAGCCGCTTCTGCTTTATCTTGTAAGGACATTCTTTTTTCATATTTCCTTTACGCCTTTCTTAATCATCTCAAATAAATCACTATTTATAGCTTCGACATGGCCATTTTTCTTTTTAGCGATCAGAGTAGGCCTTGCTTTAGAATTATCAAATAACATCCATGAATTAACCATCGGCATGTATAGATTGAAGAAATTATAAATACCACGAACAAAACGCCTTCTCACGTCTTCCGATGGAACATTATGCCCGCCTTCGGCCACCCTATTGCCATGTCATAGCTTATACTCTGAACATATGCCCTCTACAAGTAAAATGCCTGCATGGGTTGTTTGATCTGACCCCGGACGTCATTCTGAACGAAGCCCAAAAGGCGGAGTGAGGAATCTAGGAGCGGGATGCACTACTCACTGGGAAAGGTTGGATTTGCCAAACGGTATAAACACTGGGAGCATTCCAATAAATGACTCTGACCCCTTTTTTTGTGACCCCTTTTTTTGCTAGACGAAAACTTTTTCTTCAACTTTTTTAACTCGACTCGCGAGGCCTTTTGTTTCATGGCTAATGTCCATCACAGCGCTTTTTACCGTATCAAGATCCCGCTCGATTCTGTCTAAACGCTGACTATGTCCATCGAGAACGTGTTCAATTCTACCCAAGCGCTGATCATGCCCATCAAGCTTTCTTATTATGATTCCGTGGCCTTCGGCAATGGTCTGAACCTGCTTACTTATACCCTCTAACAATACTCTGGTTTCGCGGTCAGAGTCTGTGGTCTTATTTTTTGGCGCTTTATCATTCTTCATTTACTATTGTCTCCTCGTCGTAAAGTGAATATATCATACCGGGTTATTGAAGTAAACTTATTTTTCACGGGCTCCTGGATGGGGTTGTTTAATCCGACCCCCGGACGTCATTCTGAACGAAGGAGCCGAAGGGCGGAGTGAAGCCTGCCTGCCTACTATCGGAGCACCTGCAGGTAGGCAGGAATCTATGCGTTCAGATCCTTCGGCTCGCCACTTTCAGTGGCGGCCTCAGGATGACATACGCTTCGTCATTCTGAGGAGGGCTTTAGCCCGACGAAGAATCTAAGGCACTTGGATGACGAAGGGGCGCTTCTCTCGTCAGGGACAGGTTTAATCTTAAAAAAAGGGACACGTTGAAGGTTGGATTCTGCAAACGGTACAAGTGCTGGGAGCGTTCCAATAAATGACCCTTTTTTGCTAGACGCTACTAAACGAAAACTTTTTCTTCAACTTTTTTAACACGACTCGCGAGGCCTTTTGTTTCATGGCTAATGTCCATC
>Ga0114951_10000323_pt1 | contig 69197 bp, 58 predicted proteins | sample AM7aDNAmetaG_FD_88677 | JGI IMG/M metagenome (GOLD analysis project Ga0114951, IMG submission 88677) | Freshwater microbial communities from Finland to study Microbial Dark Matter (Phase II) - AM7a DNA metaG | ecosystem: Environmental > Aquatic > Freshwater > Lake | place: Finland: Lake Alinen...
GACCTCGTCTGGCTGATGGACATGGACATCAAGACCACCTACCAGAGTCCCTCGGCAGAAAAGCTGCGCGGCTACACGTCCCAGGAGATCAGGGATCTGCCGCTGGAGAAGAACCTCACGCCGCCGTCGCTCAGATTGGCGCTGGAGGTATTCTCCGAGGAGCTCCCGAAGTTCGCGGCCGACCCCGGCTACAACCCCGTCCATAAGCTGGAACTTGAGTACTACCGCAAGGACGGCAGCACGTTCTGGTCGGAGAACAAGTTCAGCGTCATTCGGGACGCCGGAGGCAAGCCCGTCTCGATACTGGGCGAAGGAAGAGACGTCACCGAGCGCAGGCAGGTCCAGCAGGAGTTGGCCGACCTGAACGATGAGCTTATGGCCGAGTCCGCCGCGCTCGCCGAGGCCAATGCCGCTATCACGCGCGTCGCCGCCACCGACGATCTCACGGGCCTCGCCGGCCGGCGCCACTTCTACGAGTCCCTCGAGAAGGCCATCTCGCTGGCGCGCCGCCACGGCAGCCCTTTGGCCGTCGTGAGCCTCGACCTCGACGGCCTCAAGCGGGTCAACGACAGCGTCGGTCACAGGGCCGGCGACGAGGTCCTCACGTGCTTCGCCGCGCTACTCGCCACGCTGTGCCGCGCAGAGGACCTGCCGGGCCGCCTCGGCGGCGACGAGTTCTGCGTGCTGCTGCCGGGCATCGAGCTGGACGGGGGGAGCAGTTTCGCCGAGCGGGTGCTGGCGGCGGTGCGCACCAGCCAGTTGCTCGCGGAGCGCGGCGTCACGGTCAGCGCCGGGGTCGCGCAGTGGGTGCCCGATGAGCCCCCCGACGACCTCCTGCGGCGCGCCGACGATGCGCTCTACGCCGCCAAGCGCAGCGGCGGCGACGCCGTATCGGGCGCTCGCTGACCCGTCGACCCGGCGCCCGGCTGCTCCTTCGGCACTCGCCAGCAAGGTACACTGGGGAGGGAGCGGGCACAGCAGGCGAAAGGCGACGATGGACCACCAGCCGCGGGCAGAAGCCAAGCGCGCCACCACTACGCGACTCGAGGGCGAGCAGGCCACGCGACTGGCCACGGAACACGCCGCCGACCTGCTGAGGCTCATGCACGACGGCCTCTCGATACTCACCCCCGAGGGCGTGCACATCGACGCGAACCCCGCCCTCTGTGAGATGACAGGCTTCTCACGCGAGGAGCTCGTCGGCGCCGGCGTGCCGCATCCGTATTGGCCGCCAGAAGAATACCCCGCGATCGAGCAGGCCCTGCTGCAGGCGACAGAGGGGCGCTCGGGCACCTTCGAGCTGACCTTCATGCGCAACGGCGGCGAGCGCTTCCCCGTGCTCGTGACCCCCTCGCTGGTGACTGACGAGAAGGGCGCCGTGGTCGCCGTCTTCGCCACGGTCAAGGACCTGACCGAGCTCCAGCGCGCGCAGCACGAGCTCCAAGAGAGCGAGCAGGAGCATCGCGTGCTCTTCCAGACCATGCCCCAGGGCGTCGTCTACCAGGACGCCGACGGCCGCATCACCTCGGCCAACCCGGCCGCGGAGCGGATCCTCGGCCTCACCCTCGGCCAGTTGCAGGGCCGCACCCCGATGGATCCGGGTTGGCGCAGCATCCACGAGGACGGGTCGGACTTCCCTGCGGCCGACTACCCGGTGAACACCGCCCTCCGCACGGGGCACCCCGTCGGCGAAGTCGTGATGGGGGTGTTCGACCCGCGCAGCGGCACTTGTACCTGGGTCATCGTCAACGCCGTGCCTCAGTTCCACCCCGGCGAAGCGTCGCCGTACCGGGTCTTCGCGACCTTCGACGACATCACCGAGACCAGGGAAGCCGGGGAGGTCAAGCGCCTCAATGCCGAGCTAAAGCAGGCCCACACACTGCTTGAGGAGACGCAGGAGATCAGCCGCCTCGGGGGCTGGGAGTACGACGTCGCCGACCGTCACCTGACCTGGACCGAGGAAGTCCGCCGCATCTTCGGGGTAGGCCCCGACTACGACCCCAACGACGCGATTCCCGACGCAGGCTCCTCCATGACGCAGAGCGCGCCGCTGTTCGGGCAGGCCTTCCGCCGGGCCGTCGAGACGGGCGAACCCTACGACCTCGAAGTGGAGCTCGAGCGCGCCGACGGCGCCCACATCTGGGTACGCTCGATCGGGCGCCCTGTCCTCCTGAACGACGCGGTTGTGAGCGTCGTCGGCAGCATCATGGATATCACCGAGCGCAAACAGGCCGAAGAGGCGCTGCTCCGGAGGAGCGACGAGCTCGAGCGCCAGCAAGAGCTCCTTGCCACGCTGCTCGACACCATCCCCACCCCGGTCTTCTACAAGGACGCCTCCGGTGTCTACCTCGGCTGCAACCAGGCGTTCGAGCGGCTCCTGGGCCGGGAGCGCGACGAGATCGTCGGCAAGACCGCCGCCGACCTGGGCCCGCCGGAGATCGCGGAGAGGTACGACGCGATGGACTTGCGCCTGCTCGAGCAGGCCGGCACGCAGACCTACGAGTGGCCGGTCAAGGCGGCCGACGGCACCCTGCACGATGTGGTCTTCAACAAGGCGACGTTCAGCGGCTCCGGCGGGCAGGTCGCGGGGCTCATCGGGGTGATCCTCGACATCACCGAGCGCAAGCGGATGGAAGAGGCGCTGCTCGAGAGCGAAGAGCGCTTGCGCAGCCTGTTCGCGACGATGGCCGAAGGCGTCGTCCTGTTCGCCGCGGATGGTGAGATCATCAGCGCCAACCTCGCCGCCGAGAGCATCCTCGGGCTCACGCGTTCCCAGATCCAGGAAAGCGCCTACGACAGCCCCCAATGGGAGCTGCGGCGCCCCGACGGCACGCCGCTGCCGATGGAGGAGATGCCCGGGGTCCGCGCCACGCGGGAGAAGCGCGCCGTGAAGGACGTCGTCACGGGCTTCACGCAGGCGGACGGCGCGGTCTCCTGGATCAATGTCAGCGCCGCGCCGCTCCTCGATGCCGCCGGCCGGGTCGAGGGCGTCGTCACTTCCTTCACCGACATTACCGAGCGCAAGCGGATGGAAGAAGCGCTGCGGCAGAGCGAAGCGGAGCTGCGGACGCTGATCGATACCCTTCCCGATCTGGTCTGGCTGAAAGATCCCAAAGGGGTCTACCTGTCCTGCAATCGGCGCTTCGAGAGCTTCTTCGGGGCGCCCGAGAAGGACATCGTCGGAAAGACGGACAACGACTTTATGGACGCCGACCTGGCAGACTTCTTCCGGCAACACGATAGAGCAGCCGCGGCCGCCGGGATCCCCACGGCGAACGAAGAAGAGATCGTGTTCGCGGGCGACGGCCACAGAGAGATCCTCGAGACGATCAAGACGCCCATCCACGCGAGCGACGGCCGACTCCTCGGGGTTCTGGGCGTCGGCCGGGACATCACCGCGCGCAAGCGCGCGGAAGAGGCGCTGCGCCACAGCGAAGAGCGTTTCCGGCGCGTCTCCGCGGCCACCTCCGACTTCGCCTACTCCTGCGTCAAGCCGCCGGGAGGCTCCTTCGCCTTCGATTGGCTGACGGGCGCCGTGGAGCGCATCACCGGCTGGAGCCGCGAGGAGCTGCTCGCGTGGGGTTGCTGGAAGCGTCTCGTCCTCGAGGAGGACGTGCCGCTCTTCGAAGAGCGCGTCATCGGCCTCGCGCCCGGTGAGTCCGGCGTCTGCGAGCTGCGCATCCGCGACAAGCAGGGCGCCGTGCGCTGGCTCGCGGCCTACAGCGAGACCGAGCAGGACGCCGAGGACCCGGCGGTGCATCGCCTGTACGGGGCCTGCCAGGACATCACCGCGCGCAAGCGCGCCGAGGAGGCGCTGCGGGAGAGCGAGGCATGAGCTCTTCCGCGGGCCGCGCTTACACTTCTTCGGCCCTGCCGGCGCCGCGACGCCGGAGCAGCCACCAGACGAGCGCGCCCGCGGCGATCACCCCGGCGATGACGAGGCCGATGACGAGGCCGGTGCTGCCACCGCCGCCGCCGCTCGCCGCGCCGGCGGCGGCCTTCGGCCCGACGTTGATGTAGCTCTTGGGCAGCGAGTCGTAGAACACCGGTCCCTGATCGTTGTAGTACGGCGTCCAGCCCGTCCACTTCTGCACGTTCACGGCCTGCAGGTAGTCGAAGTAGGTGAGCACGTTCTGCGGGTTCTCCGCGTACATCACCTCCTGCATGCGGTAGATGAGCTGGGCACGCTTCTGCGCGTCCAGCTCCCGTCCCTGGGCGACGCAGAGCCCGTCGAACTCGGCGCTTGACCAGTAGACCTCGTTCCAGTAGCCGATCTGGCTGGTCGTGAAGCACTGCAGCGTCGAGCCGGGGTCGTTGTAGCCGTCCCAGAACCACAGGATCATGTCGTAGTCGGGCGCCGGGGCGTTGCCGCTCCAGGCATACATGGCATCGCTGGCGGCGCCGTTGTCGACGACCTCGAAGACGATCTTCAGGCCGAGCTGCTGGAACCAGCCCGTGAGAAGCTTGCCCTCGGCCTGCGTCGAGGTGGATTCGGCGAGCGCCCAGAGGCGCAGCGAGATGGGCTTGCCCTTCTTGTCCTCGCGGATGCCGTCGCCGTTCGTGTCTCTGTAGCCGGCCGCGTCGAGGAGCGCGTTTGCCTTGGCGATGTCGTAGGTGCGCTTGACGCCGGCGGGCGGCTCCCAGTGAAAGTCGGGGTCGCGCCAGGTGTTGGTCGTGATCATCGTGTAGCCCGGCGTGGCGCGTCCGTTGTAGACCAGCGAGACGATCTTGTCGCGGTCGATCGCGTAGTCGAGCGCCACGCGAAAAGCGGGGTCGCGCAGCACGGGGTTGCCCTTCGAGTGGGGGCTGTCGTAGCAGTTGTAATCAACGTAGTCCCAGTTGATGTAGTTGTAGGCGATGGCCTTGAGGTCGGGGTCGCCCTGGAGCCCGGGGAACTGCGCGGAGGGCACCCCTTGAGCCGCGTCGATGGTTCCGGCGCGCAGGTCCTGGGTCATCGTGTCGGGGTTCGTGTAGGCCTGGAAGATGATCTCGTCGACCTTGGGCCGGCCCCACGAGGGGACGCTGTTCCCCCAGTAGTCGGGGTTCCGCACCAGCTTCGCGTAGTCGCCGTTCTTGAACTCGGTGACCTGGAAGGGGCCGCTGCCCACGATCGGCAGCTTGTTGACGTAGCTCCTCTCCAGAGTGGCCGGCTTTACCGACCCCCAGATGTGCTCGGGGATGACGTAGACGTACACGTAGAGCATGTCCGCCTTGGGCGCCGACATCGTGAACCTCACGGTGGTGTCGTCGAGCGCCACGGCCTTCTTGATGTCCTTGACCGCCTGCAGGTACGACGTGAGCCCGTTGGCGATGATCACGTTGTACGAGAAGGCGACGTCCCTCGCGGTCAGCGGCTGTCCGTCCTGCCATTTCACGCCGGGGCGGATCTTGACCGTCCAGGTCAGGCCGTCGGACGAGATGCCGCCGTTCGCTTTGGTGGGCAGGGCGGCCGCGAGCTGCGCGTTCGGGCGGCCGTCGAAGCCCATGCCGAACAGGCGGTCGTAGGCGATGAGCAGAATCTCGGAGGCCGCGCTCTCGACGCCGATGAACGGGTTGAGGTTGTCGGGGCCGACGGTCCAGCCGATGTTGAGGGTAACGTTGCCGGCCGCCGGCGAGGGCGCCGCGGTGGCAGCGGGCGCTGACGCGAGCCCCCAGGCCAGGCAGGCGGCGGCCGCCAGGGCCGCCGCCGCCGCGACCAGCGCAAGCGCTCCCCGTGTGATCCTCATGGTCCCCGCCCCCCGTCTGGACGATGCTGAATGCGCTGTGGACAAGCTCGCCAGCATGGTACACAACGACGCGGAACCTCGCGAGGGCCGCCTCACCGCGGCCGGGCGCCGGCCAGGCCGGCGTACTCCGCCGCGGCAAACACCGGCGCCCCGCGGAACATCGTGAGCCGCACCTCCGCCTCGTGGGTCCGCTCTGGCGGAAGCGCCAGGATGTCCGCGCTGAGCACCACGAGGTCTGCCGACTTGCCCGGCTCGAGCGAGCCCGTCTCGTGCTCGAGGAAGTTGGCCCGGGCGCCGTTGACGGTGAAGGCGGCGATGAGCTGCTCGACGCCGACCGCCTCCTCCGGCCAGAGCTCGGAGCTGGACTCGGGCTGCAGGGGGTCGCGCCGCAGCGCGCCGCGCTGGATGGCCAGCAGCGGGTCGGGCGGCGGCGAGACCGGGAAGTCGCTGGCCGCCGTCACGAGGACGCCGTGCTCGAAGAAGCTCCGCATCGGGTATTGGTGAGCGGCGCGGTCGTCGCCGAGAAACGGCCGGTAGATCTGTGCGTCGTACGCGGCGTCCTTGGCGAACCAGTATGGCTGCGTCGCGGCCGTCACGCCGAGGTCCGCCATGCGCGCGTAGTCGCGCGGGTCCACCAGCTGCAGGTGCGTGAGGATGTCGCGAGCGTCGTCGCGCCGGCCTCGCGGGCGGGCGGCCGCGATAGCGTCGAGGCTCAGCGAGACGGCCGCGTCGCCGATCGCATGGTAGTGGAGCTGGAAGCCCGCGGCGGCGGCGGCCACCGAGACCTCGATCAGCCGCTCGGGTTCCCATACGGGGGCGCTGCGAAAGCCCGGCCGGTCGGCGTACGGCGTTGACACGTAGCCGGTGTGCGACTCGAGCACGCCGTCGGTGAAGAGCTTGACGGCGGCGGTGCGCACCAGCGGGCCCGCGTCGCGGGCCCGCTCCCCCACCGCCCCGGCGACCAGCTCTGCAGCCGGGCGGCCGGGGTCCAGCTCCACCGAGATGCAGTACCGCGCCGTGAGCTCGCCCAGCTCCTCCAGACTGCGATACGCCGTGAACATCGCCTCGCCCGGGCTGAGCCCCGCCTCGTGCAGCAGCGTCAGGCCGTAGCGCGCGGCGATCTCACGCTGGAAGTGCCGCAGCCCGGCGATCTTGGCGGCCGCGTCGTACTGCGGCAGCACCGCTTCCACCCACGGCCAGGCCTCGCGCAGCAGACCCGAGGGCGAGCCGCCCGGCAGCCGCTCGACGACGGCGCCATCCCACGGCGGATCGTCTGACCCGACTCCCAGGAGACGCAGAGTGGCGCTGTTCACCCACTGCGAGTGCTGGCTGTCGTCGAACAGCGAGACGGGCCGGTCGGCGACGACGGAGTCGATCGCCGCCGCCGTCATCTCGCTCTCCGGCACTTCCGTCGGGAACCAGCCCCCGCCGCGGTACGCCGGCATCTGCGGACGCTCGGCGGCGAAGCGCGCCAGCGCGTCGAGACAGGCCCGCAGCGAGCGGCAGCCCGAAAGGTCGACCTCGTAGAGCGCGCTGGTGCAGAACTTCGGGTGCAGGTGCGAGTCGACAAAGCCGGGGAGCACGAGGCGGCCATCGAGGTCGACGACCTCCGTGCGCGGGCCGCGGAGCGCCGCCACCTCGGGGGCGCTCCCCACCGCGGCGACGCGCCCGTCGCGCAGCGCCACGGCCGCGTGCCGCGAACGGCCTGCATCGACCGTGTACACGACGCCGTTCGTGAGGATGAGGTCGGCGTCCGTGACCGTGCCCACCGAGGATTCACCCCTCCCAGGGATTCAAGAGCTCGACGCCGGCACGACAAAGACCTCGCAGATCACGCAGGTGTCAAGCATGTAGTTCACAGGGACACCAGGCGGCCGGGATCGTCATCGCGCTCGATCTGCAGATCGACGCCAAACAGAGGAGGATCGCGGAGGAACGACACGAGGTCCTGCCGGCGCGTCGAGATCTTCTTGAAGTCCTCGATGCCGATCACCACCACCACCTGCCTTCCCCGCCGCGTGATGATCTGAGGGATGCCGGCCTTGGCTCTGTCGACGAGCTCGCTCAGGCGGTTCTTGGCATCCTGAAGTGGCCACGTGGTCCCCTTCATGACCCACTCCCTTCATCTTGACTAGCTATTCATGATGCCACACCACCCGCCGGATGCCCACGTCCCCCGGCTCCCCTCCGCCCGCTGCTCACGGAGATGGCCGCGCCAGATGCTGCCGCCCGAATCTGCGCCGCGCCCGTGAACTTCGTGCGGCGCGGCCACCGCGGCCGCCGCTGCGGGGTAGTGCTGTGAGGGAAGATGAGAAGATCGGGCGGATCCTTGTCTTCCCCCCGGCAACCGAGCCTGTGGACGGCCGCGGGCGGGGCGACAGTCAAGGAATCCTTGTCTTCCCCTATCGCACTACCCCGCACCGGGGCCGCCGGAACCCGCCCGCCTTTCCTTATCTTACCGGTTCGCGACCTGCCGCCGCGGCCGCCCGGCGCCCGCTCCCTGACCGCCTCGCGGGCGCGGCGTGCGTGTGGACGCGAACACAATCGAACAGCTATAATCGCCGGGTCCCCACGCGGGACGCCGCGTCTGTTGTCACCCACTGATCCTAGGCCTGCCGCGATTCTGGCGAAGGAGTACGTATGTCGGGCACACCCCCCAAGTCCACCGGCGCTGCCCTCGTGCTGGGCGGAGGCGTCGCCGGCATCCAGTGTTCGCTCGATCTGGCGGAGGGGGGGTACAAGGTCTATCTGGTCGAGAAAGCGCCGGCCCTCGGCGGCCACATGGCGCAGCTCGACAAGACCTTCCCCACCAACGACTGCTCGATGTGCACGCTGGCGCCGAAGCTGGTCGAGGCCGGCCGGCACCTCAACATCGACATCATCACCAACTCCGAGCTCACCGGGCTCGAAGGCGCGCCCGGCGCCTTCAAGGCCAAGGTGTACCACCACGCGCGCTTTGTCGACCCAGACCTCTGCACGAGCTGCGGCGAGTGCGCGCCCGTGTGCCCCGTCAAGGTCCCCGACCAGTACAACGAAGGCCTCAGCGAGCGCAAGGCCATCTACAAGCTGTATCCGCAGGCCATCCCCAACACCTACGCGATCACCAAGAAGGGCCACAGCCCGTGCAAGCGCGCCTGCGCCGTGCACACGAGCGCGCAAGGCTATGTGGCCCTCATCGCCGACGGCCGCTTCGCCGAGGCGTACACGGTGGCCGCCGAGCCCAACCCGTTCGCCGCCGTCTGCGGCCGCGTCTGCACGCACAAGTGCGAGACCGACTGCACGCGCGGCGAGGTCGAAGAGCCCATCGCCATCGCCGGCCTCAAGCGCTTCGTCAGCGACTTCGCCTTTGACAACGTACCGCTGCCCGAGAAGGCCGCGGTCACGTTCAAGGAGAAGGTCGCGATCGTCGGCGCGGGCCCCAGCGGTCTTACCGCCGCCCGCGATCTCGCCCTCCTCGGCTACCAGACGACGGTGTTCGAGAGCAAGCCCGAGCCCGGCGGCATGCTGCGCTTCGGCATCCCCGAGTACCGCCTGCCCAAAGCCGCCCTGCAGCAGGACATCGACCGCATCCTCGCGCTCGGCGTCGACCTGCAATGCGGCAAGGCCGCCGGCACAGACTTCACTGTCGACGGCCTCCTGAAGAAGGACGGCGGCTACAAGGCCGTGTACCTGGCCGTCGGCCTCCAGGGCGGCCGCACCCTGCCGATCCCCGGCGCCGACGCCAAGGGCGTCCTCGACGCCGTGAGCCTGCTCAAGGCGGCCACGCTCGGCGAGACGGTCGACATGGGCAAGAACGTCGTCGTCATCGGCGGCGGCGACGTGGCCTTCGACGCCGGCCGCACGGCCCTGCGCCTGGGCGCCGAGAAGGTCACGATCAACTGCATCGAGGACGACCAGAGCGTGCCGGCATCGGATGACGAGCTCAGCGAGGGCCTCGACGAGAGCATCGCCTTCAACTGCTCGTGCATGCCGTCGCGCGTCCTCACCGACGATGCGGGCCGCGCCTGCAAGGTCGAGTTTCTCGCCTGCTCGCTGGGCGCCCCCGACGAGCGTGGCTGGCGCCCGCCGCTGGCCATCGCCGGCTCGGAGCACGAGCTCGACTGCGACACCGTCATCTTCGCCATCGGCCAGAGCATGGCCCTCGATTTCCTCGAAGGCTCCAAGGGCATCCGCGTCGAGAAGGGCCAGATCCTCACCGACAAGGCCACGCTGGGCACCGGCAAGAAGGGCGTGTTCGCCGGCGGCGACGCCGCGGCCAGTGCCCCGTGGACGGCCATCGAGGCCGTCGCCGCGGGCCGTCGCGCGGCGCGCAGCATCCACAACTTCCTGCGCGGCGAGAACCTGCTGCCCGTCCACGACGAGTCCATGGACGAGGCCAAGCCCGACGACGACGTGCTCGCCAAGACCGCGGTCATGGCGCGCCTGCCGATGCCGCACCTGCCGGGCGCGGCGCGCAAGGTCACCTGGGACGAGGTCAACACCGGCTTCAGCGAAGAGCAGGCCGTGGCCGAGGCCAAGCGCTGCCTCAACTGCGCCATCTGCTCCGAGTGCATGGAGTGCGTGCGCGCCTGCGGGCCCGGCGCCCTGCTTCACGGCGAGCGCGACCAGGAGATGGATCTCGATGTCGGCGCCGTGGTGCTGGCCGCGGGCTTCGACCTGTACGACCCCGGCGCCAAGAGCGAGTACGGCTACAGGCGCTACCCCAACGTGCTCTCGGCGCTCGAGTACGAGCGCATGCTGAGCGCCTCCGGCCCCACCATCGGCGACGTCAAGCGCCCCTCCGACGGGGCGCACCCCAAGAAGGTCGCCTTCATCCAGTGCGTGGGCTCGCGCGACCAGGAGCACGAGTACTGCTCCAGCGTCTGCTGCATGTATGCCAACAAGCAGGCGATGCTCACCATCGACCACGTGCCCGACTGCGCCCCCGAGGTCTTTCTCATGGACATGCGCGCCCAGGGCAAGGGCTTCGACGCCTTCTACCAGCGCGCCCTCGACAAGGGCGTCAAGTTCATCCGCTCGCGGCCCAGCTACGTCAAAGAAGACCCGCACTCGGACGACCTCCTCATAAGCTGGGAGGACGAGGGCGGCAGGCTGCACGAGAGCCGTTACGACATGGTCGTGCTCTCGGCCGGCCTGGAGCCTGCGCGCAAGGCGCAGGAGGCGGCCGGCCACCTCGGCATCGCCCTCAACCGCCACGGCTTCTGCGAGCTGCACGAGCTCGAGCCGCTGGCCACCAGCCGCGAGGGCGTCTTCGTGGTGGGCCCGTTCGCCGAGCCCAAGGACATCCCCGATTCGGTCGCGCAGGCCTCGGCCGCGGCGGCCAAGGTCATGACCGGTCTCGCCGATTCACGGGGCACGCTCACCGTCGACAAGGAGTACCCCACCGAGCGCGACGTCAGCGGCGAAGAACCGCGCGTCGGCGTCTTCGTCTGCCACTGCGGCAGCAACATCGCCGGGGTCATCGACGTCGAGAACGTCGCCGAGTACGCCATGAGCCTGCCCGGCGTGGAATACGCCACCGACACCATGTACACGTGCTCCAGCGACAGCCTCACGCTGATCCGCGAGAAGATCGAGGAGCACCAGCTCAACCGCGTGGTCGTGGCGAGCTGCACGCCGCGCACCCACGAGCCCATCTTCCAGGACACCCTGCGCGAGGCGGGCCTCAACCCCTTCCTCTTCGAGATGGCCAACATCCGCGATCAGGCGAGCTGGGTGCACAACCTCGAACACGCCAAGGCCACGGGCAAGGCGCGGGACCTCGTGAGGATGTCGGTGGCACGCGCCCGCCTGCTCGAGCCGCTGTTCAAGATCGACGTGCCGCTGACCCACGCGGCCGTGGTCATCGGCGGCGGCATCGCCGGCATGACCACGGCGTGCGCGCTCGGCGACATGGGTCACGAGACCCACCTCATCGAGCGCACGGGCAAGCTCGGCGGCCTCGTGCTCGAGCTCGGCGACACCATCAAAGGCAACGACCCCGCCGCGCTCGTCGAGCGCCTCGAGCAGAAGCTCGTCGACAACCCTCACGTGAAGATCCACCTCGAGGCCGAGCTCGCCGACTTCCACGGCTTCATCGGCAACTTCTCGGGGGTGATCAAAGAGAAGGACGGCAAGCGCACGCCGGTCGATCACGGCGTCGTCGTCGTGGCCACCGGCTCGCGCGAGGACCGCCCCGCGCTCTACGGCCTCGGCGAAAACCCGAAGGTCGTCACCGGGCTCGACCTGGAGCGCCTGCTCAAAGAAGATGACCCGGCGCTCAAGGACGTCAGGTCGGTAGGCTTCGTGCTCTGCGCCGGCTCGCTCGACGAGATGCACCCGTACTGCTCGCGCACCTGCTGCCAGCAGAGCATCAAGAACGCCATCCGCCTCAAGGAGCAGGATCCGCGCCGGCCCGTGTACGTCTGGTTCAAGGAGATTCGCACCTTCGGCCTGCTCGAGGAGTACTACACCAAGGCGCGTGAGCTCGGCGTCATCTTCACGCGCTACGACAACGACACGCTGCCGCGGGTCAGCGCCGGCGAGAGCGGCTCGGTGTCGGTCGCCTACCGCGACCCGTACCTGCGCCGCGACGTCGAGATGCCGCTCGACCTGCTCGTGCTGGCCACGGCGGCCGTGCCGGCCGCCGGCGGCAGCGAGCTCAGCAAGCTGCTCAAGGTGCCGCTCACCGGCGACGGCTTCTACCTCGAGGCGCACGTCAAGCTGCGCCCCGTCGACTTCGCCAGCGAGGGCATCTTCCTCTGCGGCTCGGCGCACTACCCCAAGGGCCTCGAAGAGGCCATCAGCCAAGGGTACGCCGCCGCGGGACGGGCGGCCGGGATCCTGGCCAAGCCCGTCATCAAGGCCGGCGGCGTGGTCGCCGAGGTCGACGAAGACAAATGCGCGGCCTGCCTCACGTGCGTGCGCATCTGCCCCTACGAGGTGCCGATCATCGACCTCGAGACCAAGAAGGCCAAGATCGAAGCGGCCGCTTGTCAGGGCTGCGGGGTCTGCGTCAGCGAATGCCCCGTGAAGGCCATCACCCTGCACCACTACACAGATGCGCAGATCTTCGCCAAAGAAGAGGCGCTTTTCATGGAGGTGAGCTGAGATGGCCGAGCCTGCAGCCGTCGTCGAAGAGACGGCCGAGGCGCCGAAGAAGCCGGTCGACCCCACCTTCGAGCCCGAGATCATCGTGTTCGCCTGTCATTACTGCGCCTATGCGGCGGCCGACCTGGCGGGCAGCATGCGCCTCCAGTACCCCAGCAACATCCGCATGATCAAGCTGCCCTGCACGGGCAAGCTCGAGGTCATCCATCTGCTCAGGGCCATCGAGGCCGGCGCCGACGGCGTGTATGCGGCCGGCTGCCTCGAGGGCGAGTGCCACTATCTCAAGGGCAACCTCTGGGCGCGCAAACGCGTCAACCACGTCAAGGACCTGCTCGCCGAGCTGGGCATCGAGCCCGAGCGCGTCGAGATGTACAACATGTCGTCGGCCATGGGCGCCAAGTTCGCCGAGGTCGCCACCGAGTTCACGCAGCGAATCAAGGAGCTCGGGCCGAATCCCGTGAAACGCGAGGGCGTGAGCCCGCACGCCGCCGCCCGCGAAGCGCTCGGCGGCGTGGCCATGCCCGAAGACCCCCAAGAAGCGTCTGCCGCGGCCACCGTCGAGGAAGGACTCGCAGAATGATCACCGCCGAACGCAAACCCCTCGACGAGATCCTGAAGCTCGTCGGCGACCAGAAGAAGGTGCTCGTCGCCGGCTGCGACACCTGCGTCGCCATCTGCCTCACCGGCGGCGAGAAAGAGGCGGAGATCCTCGCCAGCGAGCTGCGCATCCTCGCCGAGAAGGACGGCCGTGCCGTGGAGGTCGAGCACACGGCGGCCATCCGCCAGTGCGAGTGGGAGTACCTCGACATGATCGCGGGCAAGGTCGCGGCCGCCGACCTCGTGCTCAGCATGGCCTGCGGCATCGGCATCCAGAGCATGGCCGAGAAGTTCGCCCCCAAGATCGTCGTGCCGGCCGTGAACACCAACATGCTCGGCATGCCGCAGGAGCACGCCGTATGGCTCGAGCGCTGCGGCGCCTGCGGCGAGTGCGTGATCGGCGAGACGGCCGGCATCTGCCCCGTGGTGCGCTGCAGCAAGAGCCTCATGAACGGCCCCTGCGGCGGCTCGCACGACGGCAAGTGCGAGGTCACGACGCCGGAGAAGGAGGACCTCGACTGCGCCTGGGCGCTGATCTGGGACCGCCTCAAGGCCCAGGGCCGTGAAGAGATGATGTTCGTCAACCGGCCGCCGAAGAACTGGAGCAAGAGCAGCTCCGGCGGCCCCCGCAAGATGGTGCGTGAGGAGGCGAAGCCGGTATGACCGCCACTGAGTACAAGGCCGGCAGCAACCTCGAGAAGGTCCTCAGCTCGGGCAGGTTCGCGGTCACCGGCGAGTGCGGCCCGCCGAAGGGCGCCGACGTCACCGTGATCGAGGAGAAGGCCAAGATCCTCAAGGGCTACGTCGACGCCGTCAACATCACCGACAACCAGACCGCTGTGGTCCGCGTGTGCTCCATGGCGTCGGGCTACACGGCTCAGCAGAACGGCCTCGAGGCGATCATGCAGATGACCTGCCGCGACCGCAACCGTCTGGCGATGCAGGCCGATATCCTCGGCGCCGCCACCCTGGGCCTCAAGAACATCCTCTGCCTCACCGGCGACCACATGAGCTTCGGCAATCACCCCGAGGCCAAGGGCGTGCACGACCTCGACTCGCTCAACCTCATCAAGATGTACAAGGACATGCGCGACGAGAAGAAGTTCCAGTGCGGCGAGGAGATGACGGTCGCGCCGCCGCTGTACATCGGCTGCGCCGAGAACCCCTTCGCCGACCCCTTCGAGCTGCGCGCCCTGCGCCTCAAGAAGAAGATCGAGGCCGGCGCCGACTTCGTCCAGACCCAGTGCATCTTCAACGTCCCCAAGTTCAAGCTGTGGATGGAAGAGGTCCGCGCGCTGGGCCTGCACAAGGAGATCAAGATACTCGCCGGCATCACCCCGCTCAAGGGCGTCGGCGGGGCGCGTTACATGCAGAAGTTCGTCCCCGGCATCGACGTGCCGCAGGACATCGTCGACCGTATGGCCGCCTGCGAGAAGGGCGCCCCGTCGCAGGCCGAGGGCAAGAAGATCGCCGTCGAGATGATCAAGGAATTCACCGAGATCGAGGGCGTCGCCGGCGTGCACATCATGGCCATCGAGTGGGAGATCGCCGTGCCCGAGATCGTCGAGGCGGCCGGCTTGATGCCGCGGCCGGCCGTGGCTTAGGGGGTCGGCATGACGACCTGCACCATCAGCCCGCTCCTCGCCGAGAACGTCGGTACAGGCTGCGGCGAGAACGCCTACAAGTGCTACCAGTGCAAACGCTGCACCAGCGGCTGCCCGGTGGCGCCGTACGCCGAGATGCACCCGGCGATGATCATGCGCGCCGTGCAGCTCGGCCAGCTCGACCTGGTCTTCGACGACAAGTTCATCTGGCTGTGCACCGGCTGCGAAACCTGTACCACCCGCTGCCCCCAGGGCATCGACATCGCCGCCGTCATGGACGAGCTCAAGATCATCGCGCGGCGCGACGGCCGCATCCCGGCGGGCACGCCGTCGGCGGCCATGCTCAAGCTCAACTACGACTCGTTCGTGCGCTGGGGCCGCATGTGGGAGGTCGAGCTCATCGCCCGCGACGTGCTCAAGCGGCCGAAGAGCGTGACGTCCTGGCTCTCGCTCGGGCCCAAGATGATGCTCAAGGGCAAGATCAACCCGACGATCAAGCGCGGCGACACCCTGGCCATGAAGCGCATGGTGCAGACCGCCGAGAGCATCACCAGGGCCAAGATGGTGCGGCAGGCGGACGCGGCTGACGCCGCGCCGGACGCCTCCCCCGCCGGCGCGGGAGGCGAGTCATGAGCAAGACGCTCGCCTACTACCCCGGCTGCTCGCTGCACGGCACTTCCGGCGAGTTCGACGCCAGCTTCCGGGCCAGCGCCCGCAAGCTCGACCTCACGCTGCTCGAGATCCCCGGCTGGGAGTGCTGCGGCAACACCGCGGCGCACTCCATCAACCGCCTGCTCGCCACGGCGCTGCCGGTCAACGAGCTCGCCAAGGTCGAGCAGGACATGAAGCTCGACGCCGTAGCCGTTCCCTGCGCCGCCTGTTTCAGCCGCTTCAAGACCGGCGCCCACGAGGTGGCGGAAAGCGCGGAGACGGCCGCCGACGTGCGCGCCGTCGTCGGCCGCCCCTACGACGGCGGCGTCAGCGTGCAGAACCTCGTCGACGTGTACCACGACGCAGTCGGCCTCGAGGAGCTCGCCGCCAAGGTGACGAAGCCGTTCGGCGGCCTCAAGATCGCCTGCTACTACGGCTGCCTGCTCACGCGGCCGCCCAAGGTCACGCTGGCCGAGGACCCCGAGTACCCCACGCACATGGACGCCGTGGTCAAGGCCATCGGTTGCGAGCCCGTCGACTGGAACTACAAGACCGACTGCTGCGGCGCCTCGCTGGCGCTCACCGAGCAGGGCATCGTCGACGACCTCGTGGCCCGCATTCTGAACGACGCCAAGGCGTGCGGCGCCGACGCTGTAGCCGTCGCCTGCCCGCTCTGCCAGGTGAATCTCGACGGGCGTCAATCCGAGATCCTGCGCACGCAGAAGGATTGGCAGACCATCCCGGTGATCTTCCTCAGCCAGCTCGTCGGCCGCGCCGTGGGCGTGAGCGACAAGGAGCTGGGGCTCAAGAAGCATCTGGTCGATGTGATGGCGGTGATGGCGTAGCACGCCGCTACGCGCGGCGCTGCGGGCCGGCGCAGGGCCTCCGGGGGGCGCTTCGCTCCTTCCGGGTGGGCCTTGCGGCCGCTCTTCACAGCCACCGTCGACCCTGCGCCGGCCCTCCGCGGCGCGCGTGAGGGCGACGCAGAGCAGAAGAACCCAAAAGGGGCGCCTGTCGGCGCCCCTTTTGCATGTCTGCATTGTCATCCTTGCTGGCGGCAGCCAGCCGACCTACGCTGGCCTCAGGACACGTCGGCGATTCGCCACGCGTCAGCCTGAGGCGGCCGGTCTGGCCGCCATGACCTCGATGGCGGTATGGCCGATCACTTCTCCATCTATCGCGCACTCGATGACGTAGCGCCCGGCGACGGGGAGCTCCGGCCCGGCTGGACCAGCGACCTGAAAACGCTGCGGGGCCCCGGAGCGAAGCCCTGGAGGACGCCCCACCTCGAACTCGCCGCCAACGAGCTGCCCCACGTGCCCGCCATCGGCGTCCCGAACGTCGATGCTGAAGCTCATCTTGCGGTTGGTGAGACTCCACGGCACATTGACGCCGACAGCGACGGCGAACGGCGTCGCCGGCTGACCCGGGAGCTGCGGCACGGTGAGCCGATCCCAGCCTCCGCCGAGCAGATAGAGCTTGCCGCCCACGACCTGGGCGCCGTCGGCGACCAAGAGGTAGTCCAGGCTGATCTTGTCAGGGTCGCTCATGGTTTGACCTCATGTCCTCTGTGTAATACATTGTATGACACATCATACAGCGACTGCTGAGACGCGCAAGTGCCTGTCGAGATCCGTGCACTCGTGTGGGATGAGGCCAACGAGGGGCACTTGGCCAAGCACGGCGTCAGCGTCAGGGAGGTCGCGCAGATGCTCTCCAATCCGCATGTGATCGTGCGGAACCGCAAGAAGCGCAGCACTCGGCATCTGCTGATCGGCAGCACGCATGGAGGCCGCATCCTCACCGTGCCGCTGGCGCAGACCGCCGACCGGAGTGCGTGGCGCCCGGTGACGGCCTTCCCGGCCACCGAAGCCCATCGGCAGGTACTGGCGAGGGCGCTCAGCCCAGTCGACGAGGGGTGATCATGGCAAGAAGAAAGCAGATGAGCGACTCGCCGAGCGACTACGAAGTCGTCGGCGTGAGCCAAGGTAAGCGCGCCGGCGGCATCGTTTCGGTGCGGCTGAAGCCCGAGGAGATGGACCTCCTGAGCGCCCTATCAGAGGTCGGCGGCCGGACGCTGTCCGACACGCTCCGTCTGGGGCTGCGCTGTCTCGGCGATCGGCCGACCTTGGCAACGGGCACCTCGGCCACAGAGCCCGCGGTCAGGACCAGCGGCAGTGTCTCCGCTATCGTCTTCACCGCCAATGGCGATACCTGGGCGCGGTCCAATTCGCTGACCTGAGGGGCACCTATGCCACGAATCATCCACACCGATGCTGAACACCACGAGGCACTGGCCGCGCTTAACCGGCTCATGGATATCGACCTCGAATCCGGCACGCCCGAGGCCGACGACCTGCAGCTCCTCGCCCTGGTGATCGAGGCCTACGAGAAGGAACGCTGGCCCATCGGCCTCCCCGACGCCGTTGACGCTATCCGCTTCCGCATGGACCAGCAGGGGCTCACGCAGCGTGACCTGGAGCCCTACATCGGCAGTCACGCCAGTGTCTCCGCGGTGCTCTCGGGCAAGCGGCCGCTCAGCCTGCGCATGATCCGCGCGTTGCACGAGGGGCTGGGCATCCCGCTGGAAGTACTGGTCCAGGAGCCGCGACCGGAACGTCGGGCTTCGTAGGAAGCCTCATGAACGATGGCCTCCTTTCCGTCGTCGCGCAGATCCGAGGAGGGCGACGGCGCTACGCCTCGGTCTCTTCGTGCTCCGCCGCGGCCGACCTGGCCTCCGCGAGCCGCGCCCTGTAGCCTGCCCACCTGCCGCGGTCGCTGAAGCACTCGCGCCACACGCGTCGGCCGTCTGCTTCGGTCAATGCCCCGGCAACCACCATCTCGATGATGAGCTGGGGCGTGTCGCGGTACGGCAGGCCGAAGCGTTGGGCGAGCATCTTGCCGTCTCGATCGTCCACGACGATCAGCGCCCGCACACCTCGATCGTCACGGAGTTGCTCGGCGAGCAGTATTGTGGCCACCTCGCCCGCGTGAGCGTTGGCGTGGTCTCCGGGTGCACGCAGGAGGGCGCGGATGGCCGCTGCTTTGGCCGCCCACGCGGCGGAGAGCTCGAGCGGAGGTGCAATCGGCCACGCCGCGAGCAGCGCGCGGACCGCCGGCGACGAACGCGCCAGACGCAGCAGCTCGTCCTGTACATCGCAAGACAGCCGCGCGGCGGCGCCCAAGTACGAAGCCAAGCGGCGGCCGTGACCGGCAGAACAGAAGTTGACAATCACCGAGGCGTCAAGCAGAACGATGTCGAAGGAGACCGGCTGCAGCCGGTCAGGCATCGCCCTCGGAGGCCACCGCAAGATCGTGCTCGAGGGCATCGGGCGTGGTTCGCAGGCGTGCCGCAACACGCTCGAGATCGAGGAGATCGCCCCGCCAGGCTTGGAGGAGGTTCTCGCGCATGTCCTGGGGCAGGCGCGTACCGCCCCTGCCGACATGCGCCAGCGTGTCCGCGAACGGATCGAGCAGAAGGTCGCGGCGCAGCTCGAGGTGCTCGCCCTGTTCGATGGCCCGCTGCAGCTGGTGCAGACTCCGCGGCGGCCGCAACAACCCGGCCGCGGCGAGACGCAGCAGCGCGACCGTCGCGCTCACTCCGAAGGCCGCCGCGAAGCGCACGATGTGTCCGAGCGTGACTGTGTCCGCCCCCTGACGATACCACCAGGCGCGGGCGGCGGAGAGGGGCGCCAGAAGCTCGGCAGCAAAGCGGTTGGCAGCGACCTCACGGGGGTCCTGCCCTTTGGCCGCGGCCGGCTCCGCGGCGATCAGTTGATCCCACGCGACCCCGTGCGAAAGTACGTGGTGGCCGAGCTCGTGCGCCAGGGTGAACCGCATGCGCACGACCGCGTCCCGGCTGTTGATCAAGATGAACGGTTCACCCTGCTCGAGCGCGTAGGCGCCTTGCGGGCCGCCGTCGGGCAGCGGGGCGACGAACGCGTGCACGCCGGCGCTCTCGACCATCAGCAGGATGTCGGGCACCGGCGAGAGACCGCCCACGCCCAGATTGTCGCGGGTGCTCAGAGCAAGCGCGACCGGGTCGGGGGGTCTGATCTCAAGCGTCATCCGACCAAGGCCCGGGCGCCCAGGTAGTCGCCGATGAGCTCGCGAAAGAGCTGGAGTGACTCCTGGACGCCGGACGAGTCGCCGCCGGCGAGTGCGCGCAGCGCGACCAGACCGGAACCGTCGCGCCAGAGTAGCGCCCCGACAGTGACGCCGAACACTTGCGTGAGCCGGCCAAGCTCGCCTACCGTGAGCGCTCGCTCGCCCGCTTCGATGCGGCTGATGGTCGACTGCGTGACGTCCAGCCGCGAAGCGAGCTGCTGCTGGCTCATGCGCATCTGCGTGCGCAGCTGAGCCACCCGCTGACCGGTCTCGCCAGAAGTGCAGTACGAATCTGCCATGACTCCCTCCCTATTCATCCCAGCATAGAATCGTCAACCATGGCCTGTCAATCATTCATTCTGCGTGATCCACTGACTCGCTCCTGCGACAGGCCCGTCGAGCGCTGACAGCATCTGCGCCGGGGTACCCGCGCGCGAGCACGATTCGCGCTGGACTCGTGGTGTTCGGCATCAAGGGCAACGACTATCGACTCGCGGTGCGGATGGACCTCGACAACGCGATCGTCCGCGTCCTGAAGGTCGGCACGCACGCTGACTCTGACAAGTGAAGTCTCAAGAAGGCGCGAATGGCCGGAACCGTCCACAACGACGAGGAGCGCGCCGGCGGCGAGTGCGCGGAGATCGGCCAGTGTCACCCGCGACAGCAGCGGAGCCGCGCGCTATCATGGACATAGTCCTGAGCACTCCTGAAGACGGACTCTGCCGACCAGTGCAGAGAAGATGCTGTTTTCCAGCTACTTCATTATTCATAATGGTGGACACTAATGCGGACATATGAGCAGACACATCCGTGGCTTTCGTTTGAATTCCGTGCCGACCGCCTTTCGCACATCGCCTGGATGCTGATCGGCGAGGCGCGGTCCAAGTGCGAGCACATCAACGAGGCTCCGCTGCATCCCGACGTCGCCGGCCGCCTCCACTCCCTGTATCTCAGCAAGGGAGCAGCCGCGACGACAGCCATCGAAGGCAACACCCTCACCGAGGATGAAGTCCAGCAGCGCATCGAAGGCACGCTCTCCCTGCCGCCGTCACGCGAGTACCTCGGCATCGAAGTCGACAACATCGTGGCGGCGTGCAACGACATCCAGGAGGACGTGGCCGCCGGACGCGAGTTCAAGCTCGAACCAGAGCGCATTCTCGCCTTCAATCGACAAGTGCTCGTTGACCTCGACCTCAAGGAAGGCGTCATCCCGGGCGAGTACCGCACGCACTCCGTGCTCGTCGGAGGCATCTACCGTGGCGCGCCGGCCGAGGATTGCGAGTATCTCATGGGCCGGATGTGCGAGTGGCTCAACGGGCCGGCGTTCTTCAGCGACGACCCCGACATGGCATTCGCGTTACAGCTGTTCCGGGCGATCCTGGCTCACCTGTACATCGCCTGGATCCATCCCTTCGGCGACGGAAACGGCCGCACCGCAAGACTCGTCGAGCTGCAGATCCTGCTGCATTCGGGCTACGTGTCGACGCCGGCGGCGCATCTGCTCAGCAACCACTTCAACCTCACACGCAGCCGCTACTACGAGCAGCTCGACAGCGCGGGCAAGCAGGCGGACGGCGTCTCGTCATTCATCCAGTACGCCGCTCAAGGATTCGTCGACGGCCTGCGTATGCAGCTCGAAGAGATCCTGGAGCAGCAGCTCATCGTGACTTGGCGGGACGTGGTCAATGGGCACTTCCACAGCCTTCATGGCAAGACGGCCGAGCGACAGCGCCGCTTGCTCCTCGACCTGAGGTTGCCGACGCCCCGCCGCGAGATCACGCATGTGAGCCCGCGCGTCGCTGAGCTCTACGCCGGCCTCTCCAAGAAGACCGTCTCTCGCGACTTGGCAGCGCTCGAAGCAGCCAAGCTTGTCGTCCGCGAGGGCGAGCTCATGGCCCCCAACTTCGGGCTGGTGCTGGAGCTCCTACCGCTGCGAGCACTGGGGTAGGATGACAATCGCAAACAGTGCAGGGCACAATTGACGCGCCTGCCGACACTGACAAGGACTGACGTGAGCGCCGCACACCGTTCAGATGCCGAGCATGACGTTCTCTGGCCGGCCGGACCGCACGTCATTGAGAAGTCATATGACTCCGTGGCCCAGAACCACAAGGTGATCAGGCCGATGGTCGTGCGCCCAACGCCGGTCCCGAGCACCACCGTCGCGCCTGTCGTGCGCAGAACCCTGCGACCGCCATCTCGCTAACCAGCGCGAAGGCAGTTCTTCGGGAGTCGCTTCTCCTTTGGCATTGAGCTCATTGCCGTGACCGGCCGCGCCTCAGGTACCTTGCTTGTTCACACGATCGGGAGGCACGCCTTCATGACCAACGTAGACAGCAGGATCAAACTCACCCTCGGAGGCGAACGCGTGAAAGAAGACACCTCCGCTGATATCCACCCCGTCGCCGTGTACGAGCAGGCTCCGCTATACACCGGGCAACCGTTGCCGATAGTCGAGCTGATGGCGCGTCAGGCCATCGACGGCCCTCAGGGGCTGGCCCCGTTCGCCGACCCCGAGTGGGAGCTCGACGGGGAGAGCGAGCGGTTCCTCGAAGCAATCTTCGCCGAGAGTGACTGATGGCAGACGGCCGCACGGAGGCTGACGAGAAACATCCGAGTCGCCAGCCGAGGACGGCGTAGGAATCCGAGTGCCCCCTGCAGTACACTCACGAGGACGTATTCGCCAGCGGAATGACCCTCGTGACGGACCTACCCACGCTGTACACCATCGGCTATGAGAAACGCAGCATCGACGACTTGCTGTGGGTGCTCCGGGCACGCGGCGTCGATTGCGTCGTGGACGTCAGGCTCAGACCGTGGAGTCGTCGGCCTGGCTTCAGCAAGACCAAGCTCGCCGCCTCACTAGCCGGCGCCGGCATCGACTACGTCCATGCCGGCGGCCTCGGCAACCCCCCTGACATCCGCGAGCTCTACCTCGCAGGCGAGCCTCAAGAAGGGCACCGCGCCTTTCGCCGCCATCTCTCGAACGGTGCCTGCGCCGCCTTGGAGGAGCTCGTCGCGTCGATCGGCGACAAGCGCATTGCTCTGCTGTGCCTGGAGCGAGACGCACGAGTATGCCATCGCTCCGTGGTCGCCCGCGTGGTCGCGGAGCGCGCCGGCGGCGAGCGCGCGGTGATCGATCTCTAGCCTCGCGGCGGCCAGAAGACGCCGAGCACCAAGAACCCATCGCGGTTGCGGTACTGATTGCCCACGATGAAAGCGGTGTCCTTCTCTGGACCGCACATCGTGTGAAGCCATCGTTCTCGGATCTTCTCGAGCAGCATCTGTTCGTTTGCGTACTGCGAGCGCCAGCTTCGGTAGCTCTCCGCCAGCTCCCAGTCGATGATCGTCTGTTTGTGGCTGCCGCACGACGGGTCGGCACAGCGATAGTGATACCGAAAGCGGTAGGGAATCTTCTCCAGGCTCGTCTTGTCGGGAAGGAAGAGGCTTGGTTGGTCGGCGATGGCTTGCTGGTGATCGTCCCAATCGTTCGCCACTTGCTCCCACGTGAAGTCGAGGACTTCCGCAGGTCTGAAGATACCCAGGGATCGGCCGTCGACTCTCTGCAGTTCACGGAGCTGGCACATCGAATCGAGCATCAACGGTTCGATGATGGCCCTGCGGTCACGCCATTTCGCACGTGATTTGATGACGTCGCCGGGCACGATCGATTCGAGAATCGGCTTCGCACTCTCGGGGCGCGGATCGGAGGCATCCGTGACGTCGAGCGTCAAGCGCTGGTACTTCTTGAAGCGGTCCGCGAAGTGCATGTCGCGGAACGCGACGGGGAACAGTCGCACCCACTCCGGCACAGAAAGGTCGGTGCGAACGCCAGCGACACAGACCGTCTCGCCGTACCGCTTGCTGATGCTGGGGTACGCCTTGACGGCGACGACCATTTCGATGCGGTCGGTCCGCAACAGACCCCTCCCTGAAGTTCACATCACGAGAGTAGCGGCATGACGCCTCCAGCGGAACGGCCAAGAAGGCTCACGGCGTTGACGCTGCAGGTGGTACGCCTGTCAGAAGCCGGCGAATGCCGACGAGAGCGCAGAGCCCGTGATGGCCGCTGCGACGCCCTGCGACTGCTGCATCATCGCCACAAGTGACCGGTGCTGACGTTCGGTGGCATCCAGCTCGGAGACGATGCGGCTCTGATCGGCGAGCGACGCCACGGGCACCAGGAGTTGCCGGATCTCCCGAAGCACGAGATGCCGAATCATGTCGCCGCGCGAGCGCTCAGCGATTCGATCCTGCAGATACGGAGCTCGAAGGGCCCATGTCAGAAAGCGCCCATCGAGTAGGTCTCTCCGTGGCTTCACCAACGCGACACTCACGAAGAAACTGAACTCGCGATCAGTTTCTACGTAGCAGGGCACGCCGAGTGTGCCGTCCTTGCTGATCAGCACGTCACCGGGCTCCGCCTTCGCCCGCTTGGAGTACAGCTCGTGGGCGGCCGGCGTGATGTGCTTTGCTCGGTTGAAGTCCACGCGCCCCGACGTGATGTTCAGGACGGTCACGAATGGAATGCCATCGTCAAAGTACTGGGGGGTGACATGGGGACCGTCAGCAACGTCCGATGAGAGCTCCCCAACGGGAGCGAACGCGCTGAACCCGGCGCTGCCTGCGACGCCGCGGTACGGGTCGCCGAACAGCCCATTCAGTCTCGCTCGAAGAAGGGCATCGGCAGCGCCCTCCACGTGTCCCTGAAGGCTGCCAAGTCGCGCCGATTGCGTGGCGAGTCGATTGAGCTTGTCCACAACTCGCCGCTGCTCTTCGATCGGCGCCAGCGGAATCGTGATCTCGAGGAAACGCTGCGGGCGGAGGCGGTTCTTGCCGCTCGTGCCGCGTGATTGGCGATCGCAGGCATCCCAGAACCATCGCGTCTTGGTGATCCAATAGAACCACTGCGAGTCAAGACGCTCGGACCGCGGCCGAAACAAGGGGAACTCGCCTGAGCAGAAGCAGCCTCCGAGCTCAGGCGTCACGACGCTGACACTACCGTTCCGTGCCCAGATCTTGTTGACGATAATGTCCCCAGCTTCGACACGATTTAGCGACTTGTACTTGGTTTCCACACCGTCCATTGACTCACGCTCATAGGCACCTTGGCCCCAGAGGCGAACACCGACCTGGCGATAAGTGACGCCTGGTAGCGGCGACTCGGAGCGGTCGACAGGGTCAGCGACCTCACCAATCGTCACCGTCGGCCACCGGCTCACTCCGCCTCCCACGCCGCCAGCTCGGCCTTCATCTCCTCCAGGATCGCGATGATCTCGCGCTCCTTGACCAAGATGTCGTCGACGAGCTGCTCGGGCGGCAGGTGTTCCAGGGCCTCGGCGCTTGTCGGGTTCTTCACGTCGAGGTTCACCGCCTGCAGGGCGCCGGCATCGTCGTACTTGAGCACGTCGCCCGCGGGGACGCGCCAGGCGTGCTCGTTCTCGGCTCGACTGGCGCGCGGCCACCACTCGATGAGTGGCGCGAACTCCTCGTACTGCAGCGGCTTCGTCTTGGTGTAGTTGTTGCGGCCCTCGGGCAGCGGCAGCTCGTAGTACCAGATCTCCTTAGTCGGGCCGCCGCGCTCAAAGAACAGCAGGTTCGTCGGGATGCTCGTGTAGGGCGCGAAGACGCCATTGGGCAGGCGCACGATCGTATGTAGGTGGAAGTCAGTGAGGAGCTGCCCCTTGATGCGGGCGCAGACGCCGTCGCCGAAGAGGGTGCCGTTGGGGACGACCACGGCGGCGCGGCCGGGGCGCGCAGCGCCGGCGCCGCGTCGCAGCTTACGCATGATGAGCTGAAGGAAGAGCAGCGTCGTCTCGCCGGTCTGCATGTCGCTGGGGAAGTTGCCCTTGATGCCGGGCTCCTCCTCCCCGCCGAACGGCGGGTTGGTGAGGATCACGTCGACGCGGTCCTTGTCGCCGAGCTCGCTGAGCTTGAAGCACAGGCTGTTTCCGGGGTCGATCTGCGGCGCCTCGAGGCCGTGAAGCAGCAGGTTCATCTGGCAGAGGAGGTAGGGCAGCGGCTTGGCCTCGCCACCATAGAGGCTACGCTCCTGCAGGGTGCGCCGGTCCTCGACCGTCTGGCACTGCGTCTCGAGGTGCTGGTAGACCTCGGCGAGGAAGCCGCCGGTGCCGCAGGCCGGGTCGAGCAGGGTCTCGCCGAGCTTCGGATCGGTGACCGCGACCATGAAGCGCACCACGGGCCGCGGCGTGTAGAACTCGCCGTTCTGGCCGGCGGCGTCGCGCATCTCGCGCAGCATCGTCTCGTACATGTGGCCGAGCGTGAACAACTCCTCCTTGGCGAGGAAGTGGATGCCGTTCACCTTGTTGACCACATCGCGCAGCAGATAGCCGCTCATCATGCGGTTCTGCACGTCCTTGAACACGGCGCCGATGACGTTGCGCCGCCTGGCGCCGTCGCCGTTGACGCCCTGCAAGCCGCGCAAGTAAGGCAGGAGGCCGGGGCCGCGAGTGCCGTCGGGCAGCAGGCAGTCCTCGTAAGTGATGAAGGCGGTGAGCTCGTCGCCGGTGATGCCGTCGCTCGGCGCCGCCCAGTCTCGCCAGCGGTAGGGCGGCTCGATCGCCGGCCGGTACTCCTCGCCGGCCACCTGGGCGCGCTCTTCCTCGAGCCGTTCCATGTCGTCGAGGAACTTGAGGAACATCACCCAGGTGAGCATCGGCAGCCGGTCGATATCGGTGCTCAGGCCCTTGTCCTTGCGCATGATGTCGCGCGCCGACTTGATGAGGCTGCCGAGCTGCTGGGTGGTGGTGAGCGGTGCGGCGTCAGGCTTCTTGGCTCTGGGCATGATGCTCCCTACCTGCTACGCCGCATACAGCAGCGCCTGCAGCCGGTTCACGGCGGCGCGCAGCTTCTGCGCGCCGCCGAACAGCTTGGCGATCTCGATCACGTTGCCGAAGGCGTTGATCGGCGGCACCTCGAGCACGTCGGGCACCGCGAACTGCGTGGCGCCGTGCTCGGTGTACTTGTCGAGGAGGTCTTCGAGGATCTGGCGGGCCTCGACGCCGTACTGCGCGAAGAAGTCCTTGCGCTCACTGCGCAGCCGCTGAGCGCGCTCGCGCCGGGTGCGCAGGGGTGCGTTGAACGCCAGATGGCAGAGCAGATCGAGCGGGTCCGCGTCGGGCTGGCCGGCCTCTTCGGCGAGGTGCTCGTAGTCGATGCCGCGCTCCTCTAAGGCATCCAGCACGTCGGCCCGCCTGAGCGGGTCGGCCCACTCCTCGCGCAGTTCGTGCGCGTTGGCGAACAGCGTGCGCACCTTCTCGGCGGTGTAGTCGGTGAAGCGCACCACGCGGAGCTGCTTGCCGTCGGGGTCGAGCTCGTACACCAGGTGCGTGGCGATCGCGACGTGGCCGCCGTCGACGTAGTACTTGCGGCGGGGCGCTTCGTCATCGTCGTCTGACGGAAGCTCGGTGACTTCGGTCTCGAACGCCTCTTCATCCTCCGGCGTCAGGGGCTCTTCTTCGACGACCTTCACCTCACCGATCTCCTCACCGTTCTCGTCAACGGGCACCTCGATCACCACTACCGGGTCGCCATCGAAATCGGGGTCGGCGAACAGCCGCGTCGCCGAGCCGGTGTAGTCGAGGATCGTGAAGAACAGCTTGTCGTAGTCGTCGCGCACGCGCGTGCCGCGGCCGATCATCTGCTTGAACTCGGTCATGGCGTTGACCACGCGCATCAGCACCACGTTCTTCACGGTGGGCGCGTCCACGCCGGTCGTGAGCATCTGCGAGGTCGTCAGAATCACCGGCGTCTGCCGTTCCACGTCCTGGAAATGGCTCAGGTGTCCGCGGCCGATGTCGCCTTCATCGGAGGTCACGCGACACACGTAGTCGGGGTTCTCCTTGACGAGGTCGGCGTTGAGGTTGCCGAGCGCCTGGCGCATCTCGCCGGCGTGCTCCTGGTCGACGCAGAAGACGATCGTCTTGCCGTAGCGGTCGGTGCTCGCCAGGTAGTCGGAGAGGTGGCGCGCCACCGCCTGCGTGCGGGCGCGCAGCGCCACCACGCGCTCGAAGTCGGCGGTCGTGTACTCCTCGTCGGGGATCGCGTTGCCGTAGCGGTCGAGCTCGCCCTTGCTCGGGCGCCAGCCGGCGGCGTCCCACTCGGTGATAACACGGTGCACACGGTACGGGGCGAGGAAGCCGTCGTCGATGCCCTGCCGCAGGCTGTAGGTGTAGATCGGTGCGCCGAAGTAGGCGTAGGTATCGACGTTGTCCTTGCGCTTCGGCGTCGCCGTCATGCCGATCTGGTAGGCGGGCGCGAAGTACTCGAGGATCTCGCGCCAGTTGCTCTCGTCCTTGGCACTGCCGCGGTGACACTCATCGACGATCACGAGGTCGAAGAAGTCGGGCGCGTACTCGCGGTAGAGCCCGGGCCGAGCCTCGTCACGGGCGATCGCCTGGTAGATGGCGAAGTACATCTCGCGGCTCTTCACCACGACGCCACCCTCGATCTTGTGGCGCGCGTCGCCGAACGGCGCGAACTGCTTATCCTTGGGGTCGTCGATCAGGATGTTGCGGTCGGCGAGGTAGAGGATGCGCGGCTTGCGCCCCTCCTTGCCCTGGGCGTTCCAGCGCGCCGACCAGAGCCGCCAACAGATCTGGAAGGCGACGTAGGTCTTGCCGGTGCCGGTGGCCATCGTGAGCAGGATGCGCGTCTGACCCTTGAGCACGGCCTCGATGGAGCGGTTGATCGCCGTCTCCTGGTAGTAGCGCGTGTCGCGGCCGGGCTCACGGTAGCCGGGGGTCTCCAGCGTGTCGGCGGCCTCGTCGGTGAGCTGCTCGCTGGCCCCGCGACGCCGCCAGAGGTCGACCGGCGTCGGGAAGGCCGTCAGCTCAGTCTCGAGCCCGGTCGTGTAATCGAACTCGACCATGCCGTGGCCGTTGGTCGCGTAGGCGAACTTGAGGCCGAGGATCTCGGCATAGTCCTTGGCCTGCTGCAGGCCCTCGCCCGGGGTCTTGTACTCGGGCTTGGCCTCGACCACGGCAATGGCGATGTCGGGGGTGTAGCGGAGGATGTAGTCGGCGCGCTTGCCTGGGCGGCGGCGCGCCTTCTGGCCGGCCACGACGATGCGCCCGTCGGTGAACGTGCGCTGCGAGTTGACGCGGTGCGGTTCGTCCTCCCACCCGGCCGCCTTGAGCTTCGGCTCGACGTACAGGCGGCAAGTATCAGCTTCGTTGCGGCTCACGCGGTCCGCACCTGTGCGGCCCCCTTCCAGCGCGCAGCCCCAACGGCCGCGCGACGCGGTCGTCGTGATTCTACCTGCGTGGTCGGTCGGAAAGGGTGACGAATGCGGAACGCCTACCCGGGCAGGCCATTGTAACTCTGCCGCAGCAACGGCGCCCGAGCCACGATGGCAGCCCTTGAGACGCCTGACCTGCAACGCCATGCTGAGTTCAATAGTGCCCGCTTTCGCGGCTTCGGCCGGGAATGGCGGGCTTTTAGCTTCTCTCGTCCCTGACGTTCAGGCAGGACGCCCTATGCCACCGGCGCGATGCTGCGCGCCGCCGCCGGCGCGCGCGCTCACGCGCGGCGCGGCTCGCGCACCAGCGCGAGCAAGCACGCCGCAAGCACGGCCGCGCCCACCATCGCCCACCACGCCGGCGTGTACGAGCCGCTGCGGTCGACGATGAAGCCGAAGAGCGGCGGCCCGATGAAGATGCCCACGTTGTCGATGGCCGCCGTGACGCCGGCCGCCGCCCCGGCGGCGGCCGCGCCGGCGGTTTCGCCGGCCAAGGTGCCGAAGAGGCCGCCCCAGCCCACGGCGCCGACCCCGAGCATCACGAGCGCCGCCCACAGCAGCCACGTGTGCCCGGGTCCGAGGAGCGCGAGGATCGCGCAGGCCACCCCGGAAAGACCGGCGAGCGCCAGAAGCGGCGCCTTGCGGCGCCGCCCCAGCAGGCGATCGCTCACCAGGCCGCTGAGCGGCTTGGCGAAGGCGCCGGCGGCCTGACACAAGGCCAGAAGCCCGGCGGCCGCGACCACCGAGTACGCCCAGTCCAGGTGGAGAAACAGCACCAGGTGGGCCAGCGCCGCAAACTCGACCATGCAGAGAAACATCGCTGCCAGGCCGAGCAGCAGGATGTCGCGCGAGCGCACCACGGCCAGAAAGCCCGAGCGCACGGTCGCACGGTCGGCCTGCTCGTCGCCGCTCACGAACGGAAGCCCTTGTTCGATCTCGCTCGCCGCCGGCGCTGCGTCCCCGGCGGCCCAGTGCGGGATCCCTCCCTCCGGGTCCCGGTACACCGCCGCCGCGAGCCCGCACACGGCGAACGCCATGGCCGCCGCCACGAGAAAGCCGGCCTGCCAGCCCACGCTCAGGGCGAGGGCAGGCATGATGGCGGCGCCGAGCATGCCGCTGATGTTGACCGCCGCCTGATTCGCGCCGATCGCCGTGGCGCGCTCCTGCGGCGGAAACCACACCATGACCGCCTTCACGGCGGACGGATAGATGAACCCGCAGCCCAGGCCGGAGAGGGCGAGCAGGAGGAGCATCACGCCGTAGGACGGCGCCAGCGCGACGGCTCCCACAAACACGCCGGTGACGAGCGAGCCGATGATCAGCGCGCGGCGCACACCGATGCGGTCGACCAGCCAGCCGGCCAGCAGGAGCGTGGGTGCGTAGGTGACCGCGGTAGCGCTTGTGAGGCCGCCGATCTGGGCGTTGCTCAGGTCGAAGGCCTGCTTGAGGAAGGGCGAGAGCGGCCCCACGCAGAGGCGCGAGAGAAACACGACGAGGTAGGCGCTCCACACCACGCCGAGCGCCACGAAGCGAAAGCGCGGCAGCGGCCCGGGGAGGGACGCGGCAGGAGGTGCCGGTGCGGATGCCGTGGCGAGGGTCACCCGCCGATTCTAGCGGAGGCGGCTGCCAAGAGAACGGGGCGGAGCAGGGCGGGCGCAAAGCCCGCCGCGCTCCGCCCGGCCCGGCGGATCAGCCCAGCGGCGGCTGGTGGACGCCGATGCGGTTGCCTTCGGAGTCCTGGAAGAAACCGATGAAGCCGACCATCTCGCCCATGCTTGTGACCGGCATGAGGACGGCGCCGCCGGCCGCGACGGCACGCTCGATCATGCCCTCAGGATCGCCCTTGCTGTCCAGGTAGATCGTGCAGCCGGTGAGCCCCGGCGTCTGGCTCTCGCTGCGCACGAGGTCGCCGCTCACCGTGCCCCGCTCCATGGGCAGCAGCGCGACGTCACCGTGGGCGCCGTCCATGAGCGGGATCTCGGCCTCCAGCACCGCGGCGTAGAACGCGCGCGCCCGGTCCATGTCCGTGACCGGGATGTCCGCCCAGACGATCGTATTCGCCATGATGTGCCTCACTCCGCGTGGTTGACGGTATGAAGACAGCATCGCCGCGGAACTTCGCCGCGAAACCAACGGCGCTGCGGAATGATCTCCGCGGCCGCGGCAGGTCATGGACGCCCGAAGCCGCGGCCGCTCCCGCAGAAGCGAGCGCGGCGCGCACGCCGCCGGCGGCGCGAAAGACGAGGAGGCAAAGGAAAGGGGCGGGGCGCCCGTCCCGGGCGCCCCGCCCCCAGCTCTCCGCAACCGCTCTCGAGGTCGCGGCTCGGGGCTCAGTGAATCTCAGCTCACTTGGTCACTTGGAAGGAATCGGGATTCGCCGTGGACTGGTCGTTGCCGGCAGCGTCCACCGCAAGGACCTTCACCTTGTACTTGCCGGGAGACAGGTTGCAGGTGAACGAGGTGCTGAACTTCTGGTTCGAGCTCTTCTGACCCACCATGACGGTCTTCTTCACGACATTGTTCGAATTGTAGATACTGAGCGTGATGTTGCACTGCGGCGTGATGCTGTCGGCGATGAAGCTGATCTTGAGCTTCTTGCCCTTCTTCACGCTCGACGGCGCGAAGGCCTCGGTCTCAGGGCCCGTGGTGCAGATGTTGACGGTGGCCTGGACCGGCGGGTTCTCGTTGGCGTTGCAGTTGTCGATGGAGTACGCCGAAACCACGTTGACGCCGTTCGGGTCGCCGCCCATGGGACCGGGGACGGTGAGGGTCGTGCCGCTCAGCTGCGTCCACGGCATGCTGGTGCCGATGCCGAACATCGTCTTCCACACGCCGCTCTGGCTGTCGGTCGCGGTGATGGTGAGCGTCACCGGCTGGCTGTGCCAGGCGCTGTCGGCGCCGGTGATCGTGGTCGCGGGCACCGTCGTCTCAGCATTGACCGTGAAAGGCGCGGTGGCCGTGGGCGCGCTGGAGGTACTGTTGCGCACCGCGAAGTTGAGCGTGCCGGCGCCGGCGATGTCGGCGGCCGTGAGCTGCACAGTGATCTGCGTGGCGCCCACGAAGGTGGAGGCGTGCACCACGTTGTTGACCAGCACCTGGGCGGTGCTCTGGAAGTTCGTGCCGGTCAGTGTGACCGTCGGCGGGGTGCGGTAGCCGGCCCACGTGGTCGCAGGGTTCAGGTTCGTCAGCGTCGCCGACTGTGCCGTGACGGAGAAGGCGACGGCGTTGGAGGTCGAACCCCCGCCGATGTTCGGGTTGACCACCGTGATCAGCGCGGTACCCGGAGTGGCGATCAGCGTTGCTGGCACAAACGCCGTGCAGGCGGCTGTGGGATTGGGCAGCCCGCCGGGCGTGGTCGCGAGGGCTGTGTTGTTCCAGTAGACCACGCAGGGGAGCGGGCTGGTGGCGAAGTTGGCGCCGTTCACGGTGAGCGTGAACGCGGGGCCGCCGGCGATGGCCGTCTCAGGCCTGACCGAGGCGATCGTCGGGGTGGTGACCGGCGACGTCCCTGTTATCGAGAAGGCGCTCGGAAGAGTGATCTGGGTCGGCCACATCTGGCCGAGGCCCGTCATCCCCGAAACCACGACATCGTAGGAGCCGGAGGTCTCACCGTACGTGTCGATGTAGCAGCTGATGTAGTCACCGCTGTACCCCTCCACGACGATCACGTTGGACGCGTAGATGTCGTCCCAAGGGTAGCTGCTCTGCTCCAGGTACACGTCGGGCGTGCCAAAGTAGTCCGCGAAGTTCTGGCCGAATATGTGGAGCTGAGTGGAATTGTACGTGCTGTTACTCGCGGTGGTGGGACTGACGCTCACAAGGTACGGGTCCGCGGACGCGCTCGCCACGCCTGCCAGGCTCAGGACAAGCACGATCGTGAGTGCTACAAGCACCCCTAGACTGCGTTTCTTCATCTTCACCCTCCTTCTCGATCACTGATACGTCGTTTCTGCGGCTCGTCAAGATAAGACTACGTGGTTGGTGCTCCTCTCCCTGTACGTCAAAGTGATTCGCCACCGACACTATTAAAACCTACCATCGGCATCCCGCGCGAATTCTGTAGTCAGAGACGCCAACGCCGCCGACAACGTTCGCGGCCGCGGGCGGTGACCGTCGTGCCGTGGTGCCACGCCTGCCTCACTTGACATGGAAGGAATCCCCGTTCATCGAAGATTGCGGGTTGCCCGCCGCGTCGGTGGCGTTGACCATGACCTCGTACTTGCCCTTGGCCAGATTGCAGGTGAACGTGTAGCTGCCCGGGGTACCGGACGTCTTCTTGCCGAGCCTGATGATCCTCGCGACGGAGCCGCTCGACTTGAGGATCTTGATGGTGACGGTGCAGGTCGGGGTGATGCTCTCGGCCACGTAGCCGAGCTTCAGGGCCACGCCCTTCTTGACGCTGGCCGGGGCAGAAGCCTCGGTCGTCGGACCGACGGTGCAGATGTTGACGGTCGCGGTGACCGGAGGAGCCTCGGCGACGCCGGCGTTGTCGGTGCTGAACGCGGAGACGACCTTGACACCGTCAGCGCTGCCGCCGGCCGCAGCAGGCACCGTGATCGTGGAGCCGGCGAGCGTGGCCCACGGCGGGACGATGCCGATGCCCCACTGAGTGAGTTGCACGCCGGACTGAGCGTCGGTGGCAGTCACCGTGAGGGTGACCGGCGTTGCGTGCCAGTTCGCGTCGGCGCCACTGATCGTCGTCACGGGAGCCGCGGTGTCGCTCACCACGGTGAACGGCAGGGCAGTGCTCGTGCCGCCGCCCGGCTGCGGGTTTCTTGCGGCAATTGTGAAGCCTCCCGCAGTAGCGATGTCGGCGGCCGTGAGCTGCACGCTGAGCTGGGTGGTGCTCACGAACGTCGCGGCGCGAGCAGCGCCGCCAACGACGGCCGTCGCGCCGCTCACGAAGCCGCTGCCGCCGAGGACCACGGCCGGCGGCGTGACGAGCTTCGCCCACGTCGTCGCCGGGGCCAGGCCGGTGAGCACCGGCGGCGCCTTCGAGATAGTGAAATTCATCGCGCTGGACGTCGTGCCCGCGCCGCCGATGAGCGGGTTGCCGACCGTGATCAAAGCGGTGCCGGGCGTGGCGATGAGGTCGGCCGGAACCACGGCGGTCAGCACCGCGGTCGGGTTGACGACCGAGGCCGTGGTCACGAGCGCCTGGCCGTTCCACTTGACGACGGCTGGCAGGGCGCCGGTGGCAAAAGCGCCGCCGTTGACCGTGAGCGTGAATGCCGGGTCCCCGGCAGTCTTCTGAGTCGGGTCGACAGACGTGATGTAGGGGTCGGGATCCGGCGGCGTCACGGCGGTCACGGTGAACGCACCGTACATGGTGGACGTGATGGGGTAGATCTGGCCGCTCAGGGTGCTGCTCCACCAGTCGATCTCTACGTCGTAGGTGCCCGGAGTCGCGGCCCAGGTGCTGACGTCGCAGGCAATGCTCGGCGGCAACAGGAGGTTGAGCTGCGCGTTGCCCGCGTTGATGGTGTCGAAGGGCGGCCCGGCCATCTGCAGACGCACAGCGTCCACGCTCTCGATCTCGCTGAAGTTGCTGCCGGTGATGGTCAACTGGAAGGGGGCGCCGGGGCCGTCGCTCGCCGTGCTCGGCGTCACCCCCGAGAAGTCCGGGTCCGCAAGCGCGCTGCCTGCCGAGCCGAGGCTCAGCACCGCCACGATGGCGAGAGCCACCACCATCCCCAGAGTGCGTTGCTTCATGCTCATCCTCCTTGCGCTGCCAGCAGCTCCCTGCGTCCCCGGCGCAGCGTCGTCACCGACGCCCGCGGCACGCCCCTGGCAGGCCTTCTCTCCCCTCTGCAGTATGCCCCAGGCAACGCACTGCGAGACGCGCGTCCTGCTTGAGATGCAGCTATCACTTTGCTATCATATAGGTATCGCACATCACGTGCGGCCGTGCGGCGACCCGACGATCTGGGGCTGTCCGGCGCGGCCGCCCAACGGAGGTGGGAGCCATGAAGTCCGCACAGGCCAAGATCCCGACACAGGAGCGCGAATGCCGCGTGCTGAGCGGCTGGGTGATGCTCCCCATCGCGATCCTTCTCTATGTCGCCGGGCCGACGCTGATCGTGCTGGCATTCCTCAACGGCACGACGACCTCGAGCAACGCCGCGCAGCCGAACTGGTGGCTCTTCGCCGCCGGCGTTGTGGCCATCCTTGCAGCCGCCCTCCTCTCCCCCGGGTTCTTCGCCCTGCAGCCCAACGAGGCGCGCGTGCTCATCCTGTTCGGCGACTACCGCGGGACGGCGAAGCAGGGCGGCTTCTGTTGGGGTAACCCGTTCTACAGCAACGGGCCGGCGACGCAGTCCAGCGGCCAGTCCTTTTGGACGCAGGCGAAGAACAAGGGCGGCGACGATTCGAACCAGTCGCAGCCCAAGAAGCTCAAGCGCTACAAGATCAGCCTGCGCGCCCGCACCCTGAACGGCGACAAGCTCAAGGTCAACGACAAACGCGGCAACCCCGTGGACATCGCCGCCGTCGTGGTGTGGCGCGTGCAAGACACGGCCAAGGCGGTGTTCGACGTCGACGACTACGAGACGTACGTGGCCACGCAGAGTGAGACGGCGGTGCGTCACCTCGCCAGCGCGTATCCATACGACTCCGGCGAGACCTTTGCCGACACCGACGAGGAGATCACGCTGCGCGGCAACGTCGACGAGGTCTCCGAGGCTCTGCGCGTGGAGCTCAGCGAGCGGCTCGAGCAGGCGGGCGTGACCGTAGAGCAGGCCCGCCTCACCCATCTCGCCTACGCCCCCGAGATCGCTCAGGCCATGCTCCGCCGGCAGCAGGCGGAGGCGGTCATCGCCGCGCGCCGCAAGATCGTCACCGGCGCCGTGAGCATGGTGGAGATGGCGCTGCACGACTTCAGCAAGAACAAGATCGTGGAGTTCGACGAGGAGCGCAAGGCCGCGATGGTGAGCAACCTCATGGTCGTGCTCTGCGGCGAGAGCCAGGTCACGCCGGTGGTCAACACGGGCTCGCTCTACACGTGAGGCCGGCGACGGAGGGGCACTGACACATGGCCGCGCGCAAGCAGCTCGTGCTGCGCATCGACCCGGAGCTGTGGGCCGACGTCGAGAAATGGGCCGCCGACGAGCTGCGCAGCGTCAACGCGCAGATCGAGTACCTGCTGCGCGAGGCCGTGCGCAAGCGCAAGGGCGGCCGGGCGGCGGCGGACGCCGCCCGGCCGCCCTCCACGTCCGAGCCTTGACGCCGGGCGCGGCCGCCGCGGGAGCGGGCCGCCGTGCTCAGCACTCCCCGTCGCAGACCACGCGACCCGGACCCTCCTGCTTGGCGTCACGCAGGGCCCCTTCCACCTGGTGGAGCAGCGCGGAGAGCATCTCGTCGGTGAGGTGCCGGACGGCCACCACGCCGACGCAGGCGCTGATGCCCAGCACATGCTCCCCGCGGGCGATCTGCAGCGCACCGACGGCGTCGCGCAGGCGCCGGCCGGCCTCGCCGGCCTCCGCCGCCGTGAGGTGCGGCAGCAGCACGGCGATCTCGTCGCCGCCCAGGCGGCCGACGATGTCGAACGGGCGCAAAGCCTTCTGACAGGCGGCCGAGACGGCGCGCAGCAGCTCGTCCCCGCCCGCCTGCCCGCAGGCGTCGTTGACGAGCCGGAGCTGGTCCAGGTCGAGAAGGGCGAGACCGAGGCCGTAGCCGTAACGCCGGGCGCGCATCAGCTCATGCTCGGCCTCATCCAGCCACACCTTGTGCGAAAGCAGCCCGGTGAGCTCGTCGCGCGACGCCAGGCGCTCGAGGCGCTCGAGGAGCTCGACGCTCTCGCTGACGTCGTGGAGCAGCAGTGCGTGCCCCACGATCTCGCCGCCGTGGCTGCGCACGGGCGTGAGGTGCAGGGTGAAGTCGCGGCGACTGCCGCCGTCGTCCCCGGGCACCGCCACCGACACGTCGGCGCGCACGAGCCCGTCGCCGGGGGCGTGCTCCCGGGGGGAGTCCGACGCGGCCTCGCGCCGCAGGCCCTCGAGCATGGCCGGGTGGATGGCGAGCACCTCGTCTACCGGCCTGCCGACGGCGTCGTCGCTGAGCGCCGGGAAGACCTGGCAGGCGGCGGCGTTGAAGTCGCGCAGCCGGCCCTCGAGATCGACCACCACGAGGCCGTCGGCGATCTCGTCGATCACGGCGTCACGGGCCAGCGGCGCGATGTCGAAGATGCGGTAGTGGAACAGCGCATAGGTCATGAGCACGCCCGAGATGCTGATCACCGCCATCGCCGGGTTGTAGTCGGGCCACGGCGAGACACCGAAGGTGTACAGCGAGCCGGCGGCCAGCGGCACCGCCGTCGCCACGAGCAGCGCCGCGTACTGACGCGCGTAGATGCGCCGCGCGTGGACCATGCCGCGCACGAGAAGCAGGAGGACGACGACGAAGAGGCTGTAGGCCCACGGGACCCAGGCGTAGCGCCACAGCGGGCCGTAGTCGGGGCTCAGGGCGGTCAGCGAGCCGTGCGTAACCACGGCCACATGGCCGCGGATGAGGTGCGCCGGGTTCACCCACACGGTGAGGATGATGGCGGCGCACAGCGCCCAGAGGGCGGCCCGCGCCGCCGTCGGCAAGCGGCCGTGCCCCGTATAGATGAGCACGACCTCGAGCCACAGCAGCGGCAGCGCGGTCGTGCCCACATACTCGAGATTTGCCCAGAAGGTCTTGGCGCCGACGCCGACCGCCATCAGCTCGAGCGTGTAGCCAACGGTCCACACGAGCAGCGCGACCAGCGACGCGGCGAACCACGGCGCGACCTCTTCGTCGCGGTTCTGCCACGCGACCACAAGCAGGGCCACGATGATCACCGCGGAGAACGCGAGCGGGATCACGAACGGCGTGTAGTGGAAGTGCATCACACGGTCATCATCGGCCAAAGTCCCGACTGTGATGAGCATGCGGCGCGCAAAACGCGGCGCCGCCTCGTGCGCCCCCCGCCCGCAGTGTCACCGCTTGCCGCCGCCCGAGGCCTTCGGCTTGGCGGCCTTGCCTTTCGCGGCCTTGACCTTCGGCGCCTTCGCCTTCGGCGCCTTCGCCTTCGGCGCCTTCGCCTTTGGCGCTTTCGCTTTGGCGACCTTCGCCTTGGCCGCTTTCGGCTTCGCCCTGGCCGCCTTCGCGGCCGGCGCGGGAGCGGCTGCGGCCGGCGCGGCCGGCTCCAGCTCGGCGGCCTTGAGCCGGCCCTCCCGGATTGCTTCGGTAAAGCGTCCGAAGTCGCGCTCCGTCTGGTCTGCGTAGGCTTCGGAGAGCTCCCACATCGCGTCCGCCAGCTCCGCGCCCTCGCCGACGTAGCCGAGGATGGTATCGGGGTCTCCGGCGCGGCTGTGCGCCAGGCCGAGCGTATAGCCGCAGCGGCGGGCGTAGGCGGGCAGCAGCTCCTTGTCGAGCACCGCCGGGTCGATGGACCCCTTCATGTCTTTGAGCTGGCGCACGTAGAAGCTGCGCCCGTGCAGGTTGGTCCAGCCGAGGAACGGGTCGCTGACTCCCTGCATGACCCAGCTCCCCACCACGACGCGCTCGCCGGGCGCGAGCTCCTCTTTCTCGCCGAGCGCCGTCTTGACCGCGGAGGGCTCGGCTTCTTTGACCTGCAGCAGAAGCTCGTCCTGTTCACCGTCGCCCATGAGGAGCACGATGTAGTCGTAGGTGCCGACGCTGCCGACGCCCACGACCTTGTGCGCGACGTCGACCACGTGGTAGGCGGCCAGGTATGCACGGCGCTCCACCGACAGGGATTCGAGGTAGCCGCGCAGCGACGCGGTGACCGCCGCCGCCGTGGTCTTGCTCACGGGGGTGACGACCGGGGGAGCCGTGCGCAGCCGGTGCACGCCGTCCACGACCTCCGTGTACCGGGCGACCGTCCAGGCCTGCGTCTTCTTGGCCGCCTTCGAGACGACCTTGTCGATGAGATGGGCCGTCTTCTCCGTCCACACGACATCGTCTCTGACGGGCCGGTCGGCGCGGATCATCTTGTAGCGGCGGTCCAGCCAGCCCAGTGCGGCCATGTCGTTGAGACCGGCCACATAGGAGGCCACCGCCGCGCGCACGGACTCCTCCGCGCGCGTCGCGATGCCGTTGTCCCGGGCGGCCAGCACGAAGCTCGCCGTGAGACGCTTGAGGTCCCACTCCCACGGGCCCTGGCCGGTCTCGTCGAAATCGTTGATGTCGAACACCGGGGTGCGCTCCCGCGAGGCGTACATGCCGAAGTTGGAGAGGTGCGCATCGCCGCAGAGCTGGGCGTAGATGCCGGTGTGGGGCTGGGTCCCGAGATCGTTGGCCATGAGCTGCGCGGCGCCCCGATAGAAGGTGAACGGCGAGACCGCCATGCGCGCCGTGCGCAGCGGGATGAGGCGCGCCTGTCGGGTCTTCGCGACCGCCATCACCACCTCGACGGGATCGCGTTCGTCGTCGGCCGGCTCCCACACGCCCAGCGCCTGATGGCTCACGCGAGTCCGCGCCGCGAGGCCCGCGGCGCGGCGCTCGGCCTCCTGCGGCCACGGCCGCTTGAAGTCGACCTTGTAGGGACCTTCCAGAAACACGCGGCTGACGCTCATCAGGGACCTCCGGGAACCGGACGCGCCGCTGGGCGGCGCGACGCATCTCGACGATGTCGAACGGTGAGTACCCAGCGAGCGCTGAAGGGAAGCCTGCGCTGCCCGAGCCTCGGCCGTTTGGCGTATCCTAGGGAGTGACAAGCAAGGGGGGGACGGGATGGAGCAGATCGCGCCGCATATCTACCGCTGGACGGCGCCGCATCCGGAGTGGCGCTCCAGTATTGAAGAGGTTGTAAGTTACGCGCTCGTCGCCGGCGAAGCGCTCGCCTTCGTCGACCCGTTGCTGCCCGCCGAGGGCGACGCGCGGCGGGCGCCGCTGCTCGCCGACATCGACCAGATGATCGACGAAGCCCAGCGCCTCGAGCTGCTCATCACCATCCCCTATCACACGCGCAGCGTCGAGACGCTCTACGAGCGCTACTCCCGCACCCTGCCGACGCTCATCTGGGGGCATCCCGGCGTCAAGAAGCGGCTCACGCGCCTGGCGCCGCTCGAGGTGATCCCGCAGAGCGCCACCGGCGAGGCGGCGCAGATCGCCGACGGCGCCGTGCTCGCCTACACCATCGGCAAGCCGCGGCGCAGCGAGTACCCCCTGTACTTCCCGGGTCTGCGCGCCGTCGTCTTCGGCGACGCCGTGGTCGGCGCGCAGGGCGGCCTGCGCTTCTGGAACCAGGGCTCAAGCACCGGGGCGGACTGGTACCGCGACGTCTTTGCGGCCACTCTGCGCCCGCTGGCCGCGCAGGACATCGAGCACGCCCTGACGACCCATGGGCCGGCCGTGCTTGCGGACGGGCGGCGAGCGCTCGAAGAGTGCCTCGCCGCGCCGCCCGTCGATCAGTACTGAGGGCGGCTCGGTCCTAGTCGTCGGCGCGTCGACCGGCGCGGCGCTTGCGCCACTCGGAGCGCACCATCCTCGTCAGCAGCACGATGACGCTGGCCACGGCCGCGACGAGCACCACGCGGGACCCCGCCCTTTCGAGCCCGGTCAGCTCCGGCCGGCTCACGAGGATCGACGAGCCGATGATGAGCGCCGAGACGATCAGCGCGTAGGCTAGCAGGGTGAACCCGGCCTGCAGGCGCTCCATCATCTGCTCGAAGCCGGTGGGCCGCACGGAGACGCGGAACTCACCCTCACCGGCGCGCCTGAGCACGCGCGTGGCCTGCACCGGCAGATCGTCGAAGAAGCGCGCGTAGGCCCGCGCCGAGCGCATCGTGGCCTTGAAGATCCGCTCCGGGCCGAACTGCTCGGGCAGGAGCTTCTTCGCGAACGGCTTGGCGACGTCCACCAGACGGTATGCAGGGTCGATCTGGCTGGCGACGCCATCGACCATGCCCAGCGTGGTGAGCAGCACCGTGAGCTCGGTGGGCAGGTGGAGCTGGTGAGCGCGCATCATCGTCAGCAGCTTCTGGACAAGGTCGTCGAGGCCTCCGCCCATGGCCTGGGCGCGGCGGTACGCGGCCATGATCTGGCCAAGCTCCACCTCGAGCTGGGAGATGTCGGCGTGCGGCGGTGTGCCGCACATCATGAGCACCGCCTCGGTGGCCCCGCGCACGTCGTCGTCGAACACGGAGAGGAGCATGTCGAAGACGGCGTCGCGGTTGCGCTGCGAGATGCTCGCCGTGCGGCCGAAGTCGACGAAGGCGACGCGCCCGTCGGGCATGGCGAAGAGGTTCCCGGCGTGCGGGTCGGCGTGATAGAAGCCCATCGCGAAGATCTGCTGGAAGTAGCAGCCCACGCCGACCTGCACGAGGTGCTCGCCGCTGACGCCGGCCACCTCCCCGCCTTCGAGCTTGGTGGCCGGCACGCCGTCGATGAACTCCATGGTGAGCACGTACTCGGTGCTGTGATCCCAGTACACGGCCGGGAAGAGCAGGTCCTTGTTGTCGGCAAAAGCCTCCCGGAAGCGGTCGAGGGCACGGCCTTCGCGGCGGTAGTCCAGCTCGGAGCGCAGGATCGAGGCGAACTCCTCGGCAAGGGAGGCGACGTCGAAGTCCTTACCCCACTGCGTGTGCGCTGCCAGCCGCTGCGCCTGATCGATCAGGATCTCGAGATCGATGTCCATGGTCTCGGTGACGCCGGGCCGCTGCACCTTGACCGCCACCGGCGTACCGTCGGGCAGCGTGGCACGGTAGACCTGACCGATGCTCGCCGCGGCGATCGGCACCTGGTCGAAGGTGGCGAAGAGCTCCTCGACAGGCTTGCCGAGCTCATCCTCGATGCGCACCTTGATCTCTTCCCAAGGCAGCGTGGGCACGTCGTCCTGCAGCTTCGCGAGCTCCTCGGCGAGGTCGGGAGTGACGAGGTCACGGCGCGTGGCGAGGATCTGGCCGGCCTTGATGAAAGCCGGGCCGAGGCGCTCGAGCGCATGGCGGATGCGCACGGCGCGCGGCAGCTCCTTCTCCTTGACGCCGGGGTCGCCTTCGCGGCGCGCCGCCTCCGGCGGCGCGTGCTCGTCCAGCCCGGCCCCCTTGAACACGTTGAGCACGCGCTCTTCCCACAGCACGGCGGCGATCTCGCGGTACCTCGCGCGGCGACGTGCCCCGCGGCTGAGCGCCTTCGCGTCGTTCTTGGCCATCGACCCTCCCCTCGCCGGCGCCAGGACGACGCCGCGCGTCAGTGACGCGCAGAGTCTACTCTCCGCGTGCAGCTCCGGCACCTGCCGGCACGGATAGGCGGCGGGGAGTGAAAGGATCCAGATCCGCGCCGTGCACATTGACTTCGTGCGGCGCGGCCGCCGGGGCGGCGGAAGCGGCGGAAGCGACGGGGCCGCCACGGCCGCCGGGGCCGTCCGGCGAGGTAGTGCACATCGGTAAGATAAGGATCCGGCCATTCCTTGTCTTACTGATTCGCGACATGCCGCCGGCGACCACGGCGGCTGCGGCGCGGGGTAGTGCGCAAGGGGAAGACAAGGATTCCTTGACCGTCGCCTCGCCCGCGGCCATCCACAGGCTCGGTTGCCGGGGGGAAGACAAGGATCCGCAGACTCTTCTTATCTTCCCTCACAGCACTACCCCGCCGCGGCGGCCGCGGGTGGCAAGATCCGCGAGGGCAACTTGCCGATCGGCACCGTGGCGCCCGCCGTCAGGGCGCCCGCCCCGCCGCCGGCCACTCCTAAGTCTGCAGTACCAGCTCGCGGACCGGCGCAGCGCTCGCCGCGGGGCCGGGCCGCTCGTCCACGGGCGGCGCCTCGAGCCTGCCGGCGTCGAGCCAGATGCGCCGCGAGGCACGGCCCGCCACCCAGGTGTCGTGGGTGACGACGATCAGCGTCTGCCCGCGCTCGCGCCACAGCTCCTCGAGCAGACCGATGATGTCGTCGCGAGTGCGCTCGTCGAGGTTGCCGGTGGGCTCGTCGGCAAGGATCACTTTGGGCTCGCGCACCAGCGCCCTGGCGATGGCCACGCGTTGCTGCTCGCCGCCGCTGAGCTCGGAGGGGACGTGCCGGGCGCGGCCCTCGAGACCGACGCCCTCGAGGGCCTCGGCAGCCCGCCGGCGGCGCTCCTCGCCGCCCACGTGCCAGGGCACCAGTGCCGTCTCCACGTTCTCCTGGGCGGTCAGCGTAGGGATGAGGTTGAACGATTGGAAGACGAAACCATACGAGTGGCTCCTGAGCTCCGCCAGGTCGCCCTCCCCCAGCTTCGCCACGTCCCGGCCCTCGTAGACCAGCGAGCCACTGGTCGGACGGTCGAGGGCGCCGAGCATCTGCAGCAGCGTCGTCTTGCCGGAGCCCGTGGAGCCCTGGATGACGAGGAACTCGCCGCCCCCGATCCGCAGGTCGATGCCGGCGAGGGCGTCGATGGTCCTTCGTCCTTGCGTGTAGCGCTTGGTGACGCCGGTCAGGTCGTAGAGCATGGAGTCCTCCTCCAGGTTGCGTAGTGTGGTCACGGTCATGACGTCCTCCCTCTCGCCGGTCAGTCGACCCGGCGCAGGGCATCGGCGGGCCGCAGCCGCGAGGCGCGCCAGCCGCCGAAGGCGCCGGACAGGATGCCGCCGAGTAGGGCGAGCCCGGCGGCCAGCAGCACGAGCTGGATGCTCACCGGAGCCGTGAGGTGCACGACCACCGTCTGCGCGGCCTGACCCAGAGCGGCCTGCATGCCGGGAGGCGCCGCGCCGCCGGGGCCGCTCGCCGCTGTGGCCGTCTGGCCGACGGTCGCTTTGAGCACCGGCGAGAAGTGCGCTATGAGCTGCGCGCCCACGACGCCGATGATGACGCCGATGACGCCGCCGGCGAGGCCCGTGACGACCGACTCGCCGAGCACCTGTCCGACGATGCGGCGGCTCTTCCAGCCGAGCGCCTTGAGCGTGCCGAACTCACGCACCCGCCGCGAGACCGCGGACACGGTGAGCAGGCTGGCCACGGCGAAGGCCGCAACCAGCGCCGCGATCGCCAGCCACTTGCCGAGGTTGTCGGCGAGCTGCGAAGCGCTCTTCAACGAGCCGCTCACCTGATCGGCGAGATCCTGTGCGGTCGTGACTGTGGCCTTGGGCAGCACGGTCTTGATCTCCGTCTTCACCGTGGCGATGTCTTTGGCGCTCGCGGCGCGCACGTAGATCTGATTCACCTTGCCGGCGTTGCCGCTCATCTTCTGAGCGAGCGTGAGTGGGATGTACACGTTGGACGTGGAGGAGGTGCCGGCCGCCGAGGTCACGAGACCGATCACCGTGTACTTCGCGCCGGAGATCGTGACCGTGTCGCCGAGCGCGTAGCTGTTCTGCTTGGCGTAGGCCTTGTCGAGCACGGCGACCTTGGTGGTGGCCTCGGAGGTCGTGAAGGTGCGGCCCGAGACCAGCTCCGTGGAGCTCATGGGGCCGAGGCCGGTCTGGCTCACGTCGACGCCCGAGATCGAGAACGAAGACACCTTGATCGGCGCCTGGGAGGCGGATGGCGCCGGCTGCGAGCTGCTGCTACTTGAGCTACTGCTGCTACTGCTGCTGCCCGGGGGCTGGGCGCTGCTCTGGCTGAGGGCCTTGGCGAAGCTGCCGGACACGTGCGTGGAGGTCAGCGTGAGCCCGCCGACCGCCTGGGCGACGCCGTCCAGCGACTTGATGCTCGCGACCTTGGTCGCGCTGAGGGACTGCTGCCCGGGCGCGCTGCGCACGGCGTCGCGCGAGAAAGCCTTGCCCTGCTTGCTCGTGCTGCCCGGGTTCATGTTGAACTGCGGTGGACCCGACTGGCTCTGCTTCTGCGTCTGCGAGACGGTGATGTCCGTGCCCACGCCGTACAGAGAGTGCAGCACCGTGTCCTGAGCGTCGCCGACCCCGCCCGCGTAGGCCGTGACGGCCACCACCAGGCCTACGCCCACGGCCAGGCCGAGGGCGGTGAGCAGCGCCTGCCGGTGGCGGCGGCGCAGCTCACGGTAGATGTAGGTGAAGAACATGGGCTCCTCCTCATGCGGCGACGCGCCGCGGTTGTGTGCAACCCCACTGAGTGCAGCCTCAGTTGTAGACCGCCGGGCTTGGAGGACCCTGAGCCCACGCTGTGAAGGCGCTGAGCATCGGGCGCCTCGGCGAAGCCACAGGCGCCCCCCAGGGTTTTCTCAGCGTTCTCTCAGGAAACAGACCTATGATCCGCTTGCAGCAGAGCAGCACAGCAGGCGGCCGCGCACGGGGGGTTCACACATGATCACGACAGCCGAGACGACGGCGCGCATCCTCGTCGTCGACGACGAGCCGAGCATCACCGATCTCGTCGCCATGGCGCTGCGCTACGAGCACTTCGCCGTGCAGGTGGCGCACAGCGGCCACGAGGCGCTCGACGCCGCGTCGACGTTCTCCCCGGACCTCGTCGTCCTCGACATCATGATGCCGGGCCTCGACGGCTTCGAGGTGGCGCGCCGCCTGCGCAACGCCAGCTCGAGCATCCCGGTGCTCTTTCTCACGGCGCGCGACGCCACCGAAGACAAGATTCGCGGCCTCACCCTGGGCGGCGACGACTACATGACCAAGCCGTTCAGCGTCGAGGAGCTGGTGGCGCGCATCCGCGCCATCCTGCGCCGCGTGCAGCCGGCGGAGGTGGCCCTGGGGCGCATGGTCGTCGCCGACCTCGAGCTCGACGAGGACACCCACGAGGTGCGGCGCGCCGGCCACGACATAGAGCTCACGGCCACCGAGTTCAAGCTCCTGCGCTACCTCATGCTCAACGCCCGCCGGGTGCTGTCCAAGGACCAGATCCTCGATCACGTGTGGAACTACGACTTCGGCGGCAACGCCAATATCGTCGAGACCTACGTGAGCTACCTGCGGCGCAAGATCGACAGTCTGGGCGCGCCGCTTATCCAGACGGTGCGCGGCGTGGGCTACACCATCCGCACGCCGCGGGACTGACCGTGAGCCTGCGCACGAGGCTGCTCCTGGCGCTGCTCGGCCTCGTGGCCGCGGGCCTGCTGGTCGCCGGCATCGTGACCTACTCCTCCCTGCGCTCGTTCCTGCTGGAGCGCGTCGATCAGCAGCTCCGTGAGGCCCGCACTCCGGTCGCCCTGACCCTGGCGAGCAGTCAGATACCCGGGCTCCCGGGCCAGCCCGGCGGCGGCCAAGGTCAGCCCAATCTGCCGCCGGGCACCTACGGCGAGCTGCGCGACGGCCAGGGCGACATCCTCAACAAGATCTCCTTCGCCTACGGCAACACGACGCAGCCGACGCCGCGGCTGCCGTCCCCGCTGCCGGGAGCGTCATCCCAGAGCGCCGGAGGGACCCTGTTCGACACAGGATCCACGAGCGCTCACGGCCCGGCCTTTCGCGTCCTCGTGCAGAACCTGCCGCAGGTCGACCGGGTGCTCATCGTGGCGGTGCCGCTCACCGAGACGACTCAGACCCTCTCCCGCCTGCTCGGCGTCGAGGTCCTCGTGTTCGCGCTCGTCCTGGTGGGCCTGGCCGTGGCCGCCTGGCTGCTCATCAAGCACGATCTGCGGCCTTTGGAGGCGATGGCCGACACCGCCGGCGAGATCGCCGCCGGCGACCTCACGCAGCGAGTGACGCCGGCGGAGCCGCGCACGGAGGTGGGCCGCCTCGGTCTCAGCCTCAACGCGATGCTCGAGCAGATCGAAGTAGCCTTCGCGCAGCGCGCCGCCACAGAGGAGAAGCTGCGGCGCTTTCTTGCCGACGCCTCGCACGAGCTGCGCACGCCGCTGACCAGCATCCGCGGCTACGCCGAGGTCTTCCGCCGCGGCGCCAAGGACGACCCGGAGGACCTGGACACGGCGATGCGCCGCATCGAGGAGGAGAGCAAGCGCATGGGCGTGATGGTCGACGAGCTGCTCCTGCTGGCGCGGCTCGGCGAGGGACGCAAGCCCGACAGAGAGCCCGTCGACCTGGCGCGCGTGGTGGCCGACGCCGTCGCCGACGCGCGCGCCGCCGAGGCCGGCCGCGAGATCTCCCTCGAGGCGCCGGCGGAGCTCGTGGTCACCGGCGACGAGCACCAGCTCCGCCAGGTCGTCGCCAACCTGCTCGGCAACGCCCGCAAGCACACGCCGCCGGACTGCCCGGTACATGTACGGCTGCGCGGCGAAGCCGGAGACGTCGGCGCAGCCGGCGCAGCCGGAGGCGTCGGCGAGGCCGTCCTCGAGGTGACCGACGAAGGCCCGGGCCTCACGCCCGAGGTCGCGGCCAAGGTGTTCGAGCCCTTCTACCGCGCCGACAAGTCGCGGGCGCGGCAGTCCGGCGGCGCCGGCCTCGGCCTCGCCATCGTCGCGGCGATCGTCGAGGCGCACGGCGGGGAGGTCGCGCTGCTCACGCAGCCCGGCGACGGCGCGACCTTCAGCGTGCGCCTGCCGCTCTCGACGTCAGAGGTCTGACAGACAGGTAGCACCAGCGGGCGCATGAACCCAAGACAGTCTCCTGTTGGTCGGGCCAAGCCTATCTACACGAGGATGTCCTTGCGCCGGAACACGTACCAGGCGGCCAGCAGAAGGGCCACCGTGTAGACCGCGAACACGATGACGCCCTTGAGGATAGGACTCCACTCGACGGGCTGGCTGAAGAGATTCTGCCAAGCGTCGACGCGGCTCGTGAACAGGTAGGGCTTGAGAAAGTCGAAGTAGCTGAAGGCGCCGAGGATGTTCATCACGATGACCACGACCAGGGCGCCGATAGCCGCCGTCAAGCTGGAGTTGGTGAAAGTCGCGAAGAGCAGCGCCAGCGAGAGCACGCAGATGACGCCGGCCAGTACGTACAGGTAGGAGAGCAGAGTCAACCACAGACCATGGCCGACGCTCACGGTCTGGCCGGAGAGCAGCGTCGGGGCGTGCAGGCCGAAGGCGAGGCCGCCCGCCGCGAAGGCGCCGACGGCCACGATCGCCAAGCCGATGGCCACGTAGATCACCGCGACGCCCCACTTCGAGAGGATCACGCCGCCGCGGCTGATCGAGTGCATGAGCCACGTCTTGATGGTGCCGGTCTCGGCCTCACCGGCGAGCTGGTAGCTGCCGACCATGGAGGCGAGCAAGGGCAGCAGGAAGCCGGAGAGCAGCGTGATCGCCGCTACCGGCATCAGCAAGCCGTCCTTGGACGCCAGAGAGATCAGGCCGCCCGGTCCTTCGTCGTGATGGGGGTTGTGGCGGTTGAGGTAGAAGGCGAGCGTCATGAGCACCGGCACGGCGAGCAGGCCGATCCAGCCGACGTAACTGCGTCGCTGCGAAAGAAGCTTGGTCAGCTCCAGGCGGAGGAGCTTCATCGGGACCCACCTTCTTTCGCCGTGCGCGCTGGATCGGCATCGACGTCGGAGCTCTGCGTCAGCCTGAGGAAGTAGTCTTCAAGGCCCTGCTCACGGGCGGGAATCACGGCGTCGATACCAATCTCCGCCGCCACAAGCTGCTTGACGAGCTCACGCACACTGTCGTCGCTCGCCTCGACCACCAGGTACTCCTCGTCGAGGCGTACCTGCGGCGCGCCGAGGAGCGCGACGATGACCTCGCGGGCCCGATTCTGGTCGGAGGTCAGCACCTTGACCGCTTCATGCTCGGGGTGCAGCTCGCTGACCGGTCCCTCCACGATGACGCGCCCCTTGTCGATGATGGCGGCGCGGTTGCAGACCTGCTCGACCTCGTTCAGCAGGTGCGAGGAGAGGAACACCGTGGTGCCCCCGGCGCCGAGCTCACGCACGAGCTCGCGAACGTCCTTCATGCCCTGCGGGTCGAGGCCGCTCGTGGGCTCGTCGAGGATCACGAGCTCGGGCTTGTTGATGAGCGCGTTGGCGATGCCGAGGCGCTGCTTCATGCCGTGCGAGTAGTCGCCGACCTTGGAGTCGGCGCGCTCGCGCAGGCCGACGATGTCGAGCACCTCGTCGATGCGCGCCTCCTCGATCTTGCCGTTCAGGCTGCCCATCAGGCGCAGGTTGCGGCGCGCGCTCATGTTGCCGTAGAAAGCCGGCACCTCGACGAAGCCGCCGATGTGGCGCAGGGCCTCCTCCTTGTCGCGCGGCACCTGATGGTCGAGCACCTCCGCGTAGCCGCTCGTCGGGTAGATGAGGCCGACGATCATGCGGATCGTCGTGGTCTTGCCGGCGCCGTTGGGGCCGAGGAAGCCGAAGACGTCGCCGCGGCGCACGGAGAGGCTGAGGCGATCGACGGCGAGGATGTTGCCAAAGGTCTTCGTGAGTTCGTGCGTGGCGAGCACGACCGGCGGTGCGTCGACGACAGCCACCCCGCCGGCGCTCGTTCGGTCCGGGATCGTGGTCATGGCTCGTCCTCCTGTCATCGGTCACTGTCGCGGGCAGGCCCGCTGAGACGTCAGTGTCGCAATCTGCCGGGTGCACACTACCCGAGACCTAATAAGGTCCGCGCAAGGCTCGTGCCGGCGCCCTCATGTCGAGCGCCTTGCGCTGTGCCTGCATGCGAGCGGCGACAATGGGCACCGTGAGTGGCGAGACCCGGAGGGAACCTATCATGCGCGTGCTTGTCGTCGAAGACGAGGCTCTCCCTGCGGGCGGCCTCGTGGTCACCGTGCCGCTACCCGCGGCGCCCGCCGCAACCCGGAACCTCCTCTGGCCCAGGACCGGCCTTTCCGGTAGATTGTCGGCAGGGCGGCGGGCGGTTGCGGCGAATCCCCATCAGTTTGCCTTGCGGCGTTCGCGACCCGCGGCCGGCGAAAATGAGCGCTGGTAGCAGGATCGGCCGCCGCCGCGGGGTAGTGCTGCGAGGTAAGATAAGGATCGGGCCAATCCTTGTCTTACCCTTTCGCGCTACCTCGCGCGGGAGCGGCCGGGCAGCGAGATGTGGGCTGTTTTCCCATCAGCCGGTCGCCGAACAGGTCACCGAAAGGAGCGCGGCTCATGCGCCAGCGGGTCCTCCATCTCATCAATCCCAAGACGGATTCGCTGACCACCCGGCCGCTGTATCTCAACCGCGCCCTCTACTCACCCCTCGCCGGTCTGCTGGCCGTCGCCGGCGCCACTCCGCGCGAGCGCTACCATGTGGTGCTGACCGACGAGAACATCGAGCCCATCGACTTCGAGCTGAAGGCGGACCTGGTCGGCATCTCCGCCATGACGAGCTACGTGAATCGCGGCTACGAGATCGCCGACGCCTTCCGCGCGCGGGGCGTGCCGGTCGCGATGGGCGGCATCCACCCGAGCTTCATGCCGCACGAGGCGCTCACGCATTGTGACGCGGTGGTCATCGGCGAGGCCGAGCTTGTGCTAGAGCGTCTCCTGGACGACCTCGAGCACGGCCGCATGCGCGGCGTCTATCGGGCCGACCGGCTGCACCCTATGGACGGCTTGCCGATGCCGCGGTACGACCTGGTCAAAAGGAACCGCTACCTGAACAGCACGTTCGTGCAGACCTCCCGCGGCTGCTCCCAGGGCTGCACGTTCTGCTGCGAGCCGCTCATGTACGGGCTGAAGGCCCGCTACCGCCCGGTGGCCGAGGTGATCCGGGAGGTCGAGAGCTGCGGCGCCCGCACGATCTCGATCAACGATGCCGACTTCTTCAGCACGCCGGAGCGTCCCAAAGAGGTTATGCGCGCGCTGAAGGGCCACGGCATCCACTGGCAGGCGGGGGTGACGTCGAAGCTCGCGCAAGACGACCGCATGCTCGAGCTCGCCGCCGAGAGCGGCTGCACCTTGCTCAGCATCGGCTTCGAGTCGATCTCACGCGACACGCTGAAGAGCGTGCACAAGCACGTCAACCGGCCCGAGACATTCGCGGCCCTCGTCGAGAAGATCCACAAGCACGGCATCATGGTGATCGGGCTGTTCATGTTCGGCTTCGACGGCGACGACCGCTCGGTGTTCGAGGAGACCGCAAGGTTCACGATCGAGGCCGGCTACGATGCCTGCGCCTACTCGATCCTCACGCCCTATCCGGGCACGCTCACCTGGTACGAGATGAAGAAGGCCGGGCGCATCGTCTCCTACGATTGGGACAAGTACGATCAGAACAACGTGGTCTACCGGCCGGCGCAGATGTCGGGCCACGAGCTTCGGCACGGCACCATGTTCGCCTGCGACAGGTTCTATGCGGCGTCGTCGCTGGTGCGCCGCTTCCCGCTGCGCGGCAAGCGCGGCCGGCTCCAGTGGCTGGTCTACAATCACTTCTTCAAGAAGGACGTCGCCGCGCTCCGCAAGAACCCGGTCGCCACGCCGACGCCGGCGCCCGACGTAGTGCCGGCGCCGCCCATCCTTCCCCTCGACCGGACGCTGCGCCAGGCGGTCCTCGAAGCCACCGGAGCCCCCGGCGAGTAGAGACCGGCAACGCTGGTAGCAGGCGCGGAGCGCGAACGGCGGGTGGGCCTGCGGCCGCCCGCCCCCGCCCGCCCTACTCAGGCTCGCCGAGCGTGAAGAAGAAGGCGGCTCCGCCGCCTTCGCGGCCCTCGGCCCACACGGCGCCATGGTGGCGCGCGACGATGCGCGCCACGCTGGCCAGGCCAATGCCGCTGCCCTCGAACTGCGCCTCGACGTGCAGGCGCTCGAACGGCTGGAAGAGCTTGCCCACGTAGGCCTGGTCGAAGCCGGCGCCGTTGTCGCGCACGAAATAGGCGGGCCGGCCCTCGTGCGTCGCGACGCCCACCTCGATGCGCGCCGCGGGCGCATGCCGGGTGAACTTCCAGGCGTTGTCGAGCAGATTGCCGAGGACGACGCGCAGCAGGTCATCATCGCCGTACGCCCGCAGCTCGGGGGCGACCACGATCTCGACCTCGCGCCGGGGCTCGCGGCGCGCGAGGTCGGCGACGAGCTCGCGAGCCATCGCCGACAGATCCACCTGCGCCACGTCCATGTCGGCGCGTGACAGGCTCGAAAGATGCAGCAGGTCGTCGATGAGACGCCCCATGCGCTGCACCGCGGCGCGCACGCGCCGCAGGTAGTCCCTGCTCGTCTCGTCGAGGCCGTCGCCACTCTCCTCGTCGATCAGCGCCGTGAAGCCGTCCACGGCGCGCAGCGGGCCGCGCAGGTCGTGCGCCACCGAGTAGGCGAAGGCCTCCGACTCACGGTTGGCCAGCTCCAGCTCGGCGGTGCGACGCCGCACGCGACCCTCAAGGTCGGCGTTGAGGCGGCGCACCTCATCCTCGGCGCGCCGCCGGTCGGTGATGTCCACCGACAAGGTGAGGACGCGGTCGACCTCTCCGTCCTCGTCGCGCAGTGGCGCCGCGGTCGCGAGGAAGGAACGACCCGCATACTCGGCCTCGAACCGCGCCGTCTCTCCCTCCAGCGCTCGCCTGAACTGGCTCTCCACCCTCGCCGCCAGCTCCGCGCCGAGCACGTCGCCGATACTCCTGCCCGCGAGCTCCTCGTTGGAGAAACCCAGGTCTCGCAACACCTCTCCCTCGGCATACAGGTAGTGCAGGTCGCGATCGACGATCTGCACCATCCCGCCAGGTAGCGCTGCGACGATCGCCCGCGCGCGCTGCTCGCTTTCTCCGAGCGCCACTTCCGCCCGCCGCCGGCGCCGCTGGTCGACGAGCAGGAGCCCCAGAACGACGGTGATGGCCGGGTAGATGATGATCACCGGCAGCGCGATGCTGCGCAGCGTGGGGAGCGTGCTCGCCCGCGGCAGCGTGAAGGTCAGCAGCAGCATGAGCACGTGGACGGTCAGGCCGAATACATAGAGCTCAAGAACGCTCGGGTCGCGCGACCACGTGCGTCGCACGTGCCGCCAGGCGACGCCCACGGCGACGGACATCGCGATGACCGAGACGCCCATGACGGCGCCGGAGCCGCCGAGGCTGATGCGGTAGACGGCGGCGACGACCCCGGCCACCAGCCCGGGGATCGTGCCGAAGAACAGTGTCCCTGTGCTCAGCACCACCGAGCGCGTATCGAAGATGATCCCGGAGCTGAGCCGCCACGAGGCGAGCATCACGGCCACGCAGATGGCGCCGAGAACGACGCCCGTGAGGACTTTGACCGACGCCGTCTGCCGGCGGAAGTGACGTGCGATGAGGTCGTACAGATAGGCGAGGACGAGCAGGAGCGCGGCATTCTCCACGAGCACCAGAAAGCCGTTACCGCGCAGCGATCAGCCCTCCCCCGTTCGCGAGCCGTGACCCTGACGCTGAGCATACCCGATGGCGGAGCATCGCGGGCGACGGCGCAGCGCGCGCGAGAGGGCCGGCCGGGCGGCGGGCGCCGGCCCTCTCCCGATGCGGTAGCATGGCGCCAGGCAGTCCCCCAGACAACCCCAGAGGTGATTCGGCGATGTACTTCCAGCGCGGCACGCTCACTCCCGAACAGGCCAGGCTGGTCCTGCGCGATCTGCCCATCGACGTCAGCTTCGCCGACGAGAACGACGTGCTGGTGTACTGGAGCGGCGCCACCTACGACACCTGCGACCCGCGCTACATCGGCCGCGACGTGCGTGATTGCCACCCCGAGCAGTCGCTCGCCTGCCTCGAGGAGATCCTCCGCGAGCTCAAGGCAGGTACCAGGGATGAGGCCGAAGGCTGGGAGCAGGACGGCGAGCGCTTCACGTACACGCGCTACACGGCGGTCCGCGACGACGCCGGCGTCTACAAGGGCATCCTCGAGGTGAACCAGGACGTCGGCGGCATGCGCGCCCTGGAAGGCGTGCGGCGCCTTCCCGGCTGGTGAGGGGAGTGCAGGCCGCAGTGCCGACGCTGCTCGCCATCAGCGGCACGGGCACAGCGCTGCTCCTGATCGTCGTCGGCGTCGCCGGCATCTTCGCGGGGCTCGCACTGCGCTTCTGGCGGGAGCGGCGCAAGAAGTGATTCCTACTGCCGGCGGGCGAACACTCCGTCGCGGCCGGCGAAGCCCAGGACCATGAGCCTGACGCTGACAGCGCGGCCGTCGCGCACGCTGAAGACGGCCGCCGTGTCGGTCTCGGGCTGGCGCCAGGTGTCGCCGTCCCAGGGCACGTAGCGCAGCGTGGTCCCGCGACCGAGCTGCACCCTGAGCCCCGAACCGGGACCACGGCGCACCGTCACGCGTCCGTAGTAGGCGTTGGCGAAGGTGCCCTCGTACACGTCACTCGCGCGCGGTGATGCCGCGCTCGAGGGCGGCGCCTCGGGCAGATGCTCGTAGGGATCGAGGATCGACCCTTTCAGCGCGTCCTGCAGAAGCCGCTGCTGGTCGCCCAGCCAGTCCTTCTGCGGCTGACCCTGGATGAAGAGGTCGTACAGGGTGTTCGTCAGCGCGGTGGCGAGGGCGTGGCCCTCGGGGAACGCGTTGGTGAGCACGACGATGCCCACGCCGTCGGCCGGCACCATGCTGATCATCGTGCTCACGCCGTTGCTGAAGTCGCCGCCGTGCTGGACCACGCGATGCCCGAGGTAGTCTTTGGTCTGCCAGCCCAGCGCGTAGGCGCTGGGGCCGGCCTCGTCGTCGCCGATCACTGTGGTCGCCGCATGGGTCGCCGCCAGCGCCTCCTCCCCGGCGACGCGCACCCCGGCGAGCGCCCCCCCGTTGAGCTGCATGCGCAGGTACGGCACCATGTCGGCGATCGACGAGCTCACGCCCCCCGCCGGAGCCATGACGTCATCGCCCTGCGGCGTCCCGGCCTGCATTGTGCCGTTGACCAGCGTGTGCGACGCGGAGCGGTCGGGCGCGTCGAGGTAGGCGCGGTAGCTGAGGACGGTCGACCGCATGCCGAGCGGCGCCAGCAGGCGCGTGCGCACGAGCTTCTCCCACGTCTGACCCGTGGCCCTCGAAGCGCCCACGGCGGCAGCGGTCGGCAGGGCGTTCTGGTAGGCGTAGGCCGCACGGAAGCCGGCCACCGGCGGCAGATAGCGGAGCCGGTGCAGGATCTCCAGGCGACCGTAGCCGAACTGCTCGAGCTCGTCGCCGGCGTACTCGGGCAGCCCGCTGCGCTGAGCCGTGAGGTCACGGAACGTGACGTGCCGGCTCACCCAGGGGTCCCACAGCGCGAATCCGGGCCAGTACTTCTGCAGCGGGTCGTCCCAGCCGATCTCGCGCGAGGTGACGAGCGCGGCCAGCATCGCCGTGGTGAAGCTCTTCGAGATGGAAGCGAGCTGAAACACGGTGTCCTTGTCGACCTTCTCCGGCTTGCCCACCTCGCGGATGCCGAAGCAGCGCACGTACACGGCGCCGTCGCCGGCGACCACCGCGACGGCGGCGCCGGGCACCTGGCTGCGCGTGAAGAGGTCCTCGGCCTGCGCGTCGAACTGCGGCAGGATCGCCTTGACCGCAACGGTCGCGGCCGCCCGCCTCACGGCGGCGGCCTCGTCCGACGGCGTCGGCGTCGGCAGAGGCGCGGCCGAGGGCGAGGGTGACGCGGCGACGGTCGGGGCCGGCGACGGGGAGAACGACGGCGTAGCCGCGGCCGAAGGCCCTGCGGCCTGCGTCGCCGTCGCCGCCGGCGTCGGCTTCTCGCTGACCTTGACGCCGCAGGCGGCCGGCAGCGCAGCGAGTCCGGCGGCCGCCAGGAGCAGCAGCGCCAGCGTGCGCATCTTCATCAGTGTGCCTCCTCGTGCGGTGGGGCGACAGGGCCGCGGCGCAGCCGGAACGCACCCGCGTTCGCGGCCTCGCCTCTCCTGTTCGCCGCGCGCCCGCGCATCCCCCCCGCCGCGGCGTGGCCCCGGGTGTAGACTGCCCCAAGTTGACGGCGGCACGCGACCCGGGAGAGACCATGGCACGCAGCAGCAAGCAGACCGAGCCGCCTGGGACCGCGGCCCGGCAATGGTCGCCGCGCGTGAGCGCGGCGCTGCTCGAGCGCCTCGCGGCGCGCGCCGCCGCCCCGGCGGCCACGAAGACAATCGTCGTCGAGGCGCCGTTCAGCGGCGAGGTGCTGGGGCACGTACCGCAGGGCGCGCCCGCCGACGTTGTGGCCGCGTGCGCGCAGGCGCGCGAGGCGCAGCAGGAGTGGGCGCAGCGCTCGTTCGCCGCGCGCGCCGCGGTCATGCTGCGCTTTCACGACCTCGTCATCGACAACTCCGCAGAGATCCTCGACATCATCCAGCTCGAATCCGGCAAGGCGCGCCGCCACGCCTTCGAAGAAGTGCTCGATGTAGCCATCCAGGCGCGCTACTACGCGCACACGGCGGCGGCCTTTCTGGAGCCGCGCCGCCGCCAGGGCGCGCTGCCCGTGCTTACCAAGGCCTGGGAGCACCACCACCCGCGCGGCGTGATCGGCATCATCGCCCCCTGGAACTACCCGCTCACGCTGGCGGTGGGCGACGCCGTCCCGGCGCTCATGGCCGGCAACGGGGTGGTCATCAAGCCTGACGCGCTGACGCCGTTCTCGGCGCTGTGGGCCGCGGGGCTGCTCGAAGAAGCGGGGCTGCCCCGCGGGCTCCTGCAGGTCGTCACGGGCCGCGGCGCCGAGCTCGGCGAGCCGCTCGTGGACGCCGCCGACTACCTCATGTTCACCGGGTCGACGGCCACGGGCCGCAAGGTCGCGGCGCTGGCCGCCGAGCGGCTCAAAGACAGCTCGATGGAGCTCGGCGGCAAGAACGCGCTGCTGGTGCTGCCCGACGCCAACCTGCGCCGCGCCGTGCCGGGCGCGGTGCGCGGCATCACCTCCAACGGCGGCCAGCTCTGCATCAGCATCGAGCGCGTGTACGTGCACGCCGCCGTGTACGACGTGTTCGCGGCGCGGCTCGCGGTGTCGTTGCGCGCCGTGCGGCTCGGCGCGAGCCTCACCTTCCTCGAGGACATGGGCTCGCTGATCGGCGCCGACCAGCTCGCCAAGGTCGCGGGCCACGTCGCCGACGCCGTCGGCAAGGGCGCCGAGGTGCTGGCCGGCGGCAACGCCCGCCCCGACCTCGGCGCGTACTTCTTTGAGCCCACGTTGCTGAGCGGCGTCAGCGCCGAGATGGACCTCTGCCGCGCCGAGACCTTCGGGCCCGTCGCGGCCATCTACCGCTGCGCCTCGGTCGACGAGATGGTCGCGCGCGCCAACGACTCGAGCTACGGCCTCAACGCCAGCATCTGGACGCGCGACACGCGTTTCGGCCGCGAGCTGGCCACGCGTATCCAGACGGGTACCGTCAACATCAACGAGGCCTACTCGGCGACGTGGGCCTCGGCCAGCCCGATGGGCGGGTTCAAGGAGTCGGGCCTCGGGCGGCGCCACGGCGCTCAGGGCATCGTCAAGTTCACCGAGGCGCAGACGGTGGCCGTGGAGCGCCTGCTGGCCATCGACACGCCGCCGTTCCTGAACCACCAGCAGTACGCCACGCTCATGAGCGCCGCCATGAAGCTGCTCAAGCGTGTGCCGATCGTGAAATGACCACGCCCGGAGGGACGCCGTGACGACGATCAACAACAAGCACGTGCTCATCACCGGCGGCGCCTCCGGCCTCGGCCGGCGCCTCGTGCTGAGATGCGCCGAGATGGGCGCCGCCGTGTCCATCCTGGATCTCGACGAGGCCGGCGCCCAGAAGGCCGCCGCCGAGGCGGCGGCCCGCGGCGCCGGCCCGGTGCGCGCCTTCGCCTGCGACGTCGGCGACCGCGGGCAGGTCGCCGCCCGCGCCGCCGAGGTCCTCGCCGCGCAAGGCGCGGTGGACATCCTCGTGAACAACGCCGGGGTGGTCAGCGGCAAGCCGCTGCTGGAGCTCTCGGACGAGCACATCGAGCGCACCTTCCGGGTTAATACCCTGGCGCTGTTCTGGACGACCAGGGCGTTCTTGCCGGCCATGGTCGCGCGCGGCAGCGGGCACATCGTCAACGTGGCCTCGGCGGCGGGCCTCATCGGCTCGCCGCGCGAGACCGACTACGCGGCCAGCAAGTTCGCCGCCGTGGGCTTCACCGAGGCGCTGCGCCTGGAGCTGAAGCGCAGCGCCCCCGGGGTCAAGACCACCGCGGTGCGGCCGTTCTACATCGACACCGGCATGTTCGCCGGCGTCAAGACGCGTTTTCCCCTGCTTCTGCCGATCCTCAAGGAAGCCGACGTGACGGAGCGCATCCTGCGCGCCATCCAGCACGACACGGCGCAGGTCGACATGCCCTGGATGGTGCGCACCCTGCCACTCATGCGCATGCTCCCGGTGTGGGCCTTCGACGGCATCGCCGATTTCCTGGGGGTCACGGCGGCGATGGACGAGTTCACGGGGCGGGACGCACCGGGGAGCTGAGCAAAGCGGAGGCCGGCGGGGCTGCGCCGGCCGGCGGCGCTACAGCCGAAGCTCGTGGCGGCAGAAAGCGTCGCCGGCGCTCAGAGACTGCGTCTGGGTGTGCGCGGAAGGCTCGATGCCGAGCATGCCGCAGAGCGTGCCGCGGTCGAACGGGCAGACGATCTCGGGGTACTCCGCGGCCAGCTCGCTATACACGCAGTTGTGCACCTCGGCGACCATAACGCCCTGAGCGCCGTCGCCGAGGTTGACGTTGTAGCCGGCCTCGTCCATCCAGGCGACCACGGCGCGCGGGGCCAGCTTGACTGGCGCCTGCACGTCGCCGCCGGCGATGTCGGCGGCCGTCTCCGCCCCGAAGGCGCGCCCGAGCGCGAACGCCGCGTCCGCGGCCACCTCGGGCGCGACGGTGCTGTCGATCAGCCGCAGAAGAAGGCGCGACAGCCGCTCGTAGCGCCGCGGCGGAAGCATGACCTCGAGCCGCGTCCCGGTGGTCACGTACGTCTTGGCCGGCCGGCCGCCGCCGGCACGGCGGCGCGTGCCGGACTCCACCAGGCCGAGCACCGCCAGCTTTTCGAGGTGGGCGCGGGCGACGGTGCGGTGCACACCGAACACCTCGGCGACCTCGCTCGCCGAGAGCGGCTGGGACGCGCCTTGGAGGTGGCGGTAGATGCCGCGCCGGGTGGGATCGCCGAAGACGTCGGCGAGCTTGCCCAGGTACCTGCCGTCTTTGTCGTACGCGGTCTCCACGGCGCCCACTCTATCGCATCGAGCGCGCCCCGAGAAGGCTAGCGAGTGTCGCCATGCACCCAATCGCTTCATCGAGCCGGCCGCGCAGGCCCGCGCGGCCCGCGTTACGGAACCCCGCGCCCGTGGGAATGCAGCAAGCACCGGCGCGTCGCCCTCCACGGGCTGCGGCCGCCGACCGCGCCGAAGGGAGCGTCATGATCAAGGTCACGACTTTCGCCACACCCATCAAGATCTTCGCCACGCAGCGCGAGCTCAAGGAGCTCGACGAGCACGTCAGCGCCTTTCTCAACGAAGCCCACGCCGCCAAGGTCTTCTCGGTCAGCGACACGACGACGGCCGGGGAGAACGGCGAGACCATCGGGTTGATCCGCACCGTGGCGTACAGCGTCGATGACGACTGACCGGGACCGGCACCACGGGGCGACGGATCCCATCCCGGCGGCGGCCCGCGCCGCCAACCTGCGACTCTGGAACGCGTGGACCAGGATCCACGAGAAGAGCGCGTTCTACGACGTGGAGGGCTTCAAGGCCGGCGCCACGTCGCTGTGGCCGCTGGAGATCAAGGAGCTCGGCCCCTTCGTTCACGAGGGGACGACGCTGCTGCACCTGCAGTGCCATTTCGGCATGGACACCCTGAGCTGGGCACGCCGCGGAGCCGACGTCGTGGGGCTCGACCTCTCCGGTGAGGCCATCGGACTGGCGCGGAGGCTGGCCGACGAAGTCGGCCTGTCCCGCCGCGCCGCGTTCGTCTGCGCCGACCTCTACGACGCGGACGCCCATCTCGGCGACCGTCTCTTCGACGTCGTGTTCGTGAGCTGGGGCGCCCTCGAGTGGCTCCCCGACCTCGAACGCTGGGCCGGCATCGTCGCCCGGCATCTCGTCCCCGGCGGGACGTTCTACCTGGCCGAGATCCATCCGTTCGCCGGGGGCCTCGACGAAGTCCCCGGCGAGCACGACGTGCGCGTCGGCTACGACTTGCTGCCGGCCCCCGGGCGCCCGATCGTCGAACCCGTGGAGGGCAGCTACGCCGACAGGAGCGCCGTCACGACCGGCCTCGTGTCGTACGGCTGGACGCACGATCTCGCCGAGATCCTCGGCGCCCTCATCGGCGCCGGCCTGCGCGTGGAGCACCTGCATGAGCTGCCCACCTCCCCGGCGCCGTTCTGGGACTGGATGGTGCAGGACGAGGCGCGCTGGTGGTGGCTCCCCGACGGCAAGGGCGGCCTGCGCCGCGACCTGCCGCTCAGCTTCTCCATCAGGGCCACCAGGCCCGCGACCTGACAGAGCGTGACGCGATGCTGGACGACTACCTCAGGGCGAACCTCGCGAGCTGGGACGAGGCCGTGGGCGTGCACCTCGACTCCCAGATGTACGACGTCGCCGGTTTCAAGGCAGGCAAGACGTCGCTGCACCATATCGAGATCGACGAGCTCGGGCCGCTGGTTGGCGAGGGCACGACGCTGCTGCACCTGCAGTGCCACTTCGGCCTCGACACGCTGAGCTGGGCGCGGCGTGGCGCCGTGGTCACCGGCATCGACTTCTCGGGCGCCGGGATCGCCACGGCGCGCGCGCTGGCCGAGGAGCTCGGCCTGTCCCAGCGCGCCTCTTTCGTGCACAGCGACGTCCACCACCTGCCGGAGGTGCTGGGCGGCCGCTTCGACGTCGTGTTCACCTCGTGGGGCGTGCTCCTGTGGCTCGGCGACCTCGAGCGCTGGGCGGAGGTGGTCGCCCATTTCCTGAAGCCCGGCGGCGTGTTCTACATAGCCGAGTTTCACCCCTATGCCCTCCTGCTGGCAGACGACTCCACCCCCGACTCGCTGCGCATCGGCTACCCTTACTTCATGTACGGCGAGCCGCAACGCTTCGACGAGCCCGGCGACTACGCCGATCCCGAGGCCGAAGTGCAGAACACCGTCACCTTCGAGTGGGTCCACGGGTTCGCCGAGATCATCGACCCGTTGCTGCGCGCGGGCCTGCGCCTCGACTTCCTGCACGAGCTCCCGTACACGCCCGAGGGCCTGCCGTTCGCCTTCCTCGAGGTGTGCGAGGACGGCCTGCAGCGCGTCAAGGGCCATCACCACGACTTCCCGCTCAGCTTCACGCTGAAGATGACCAAGGCGGGCTGACCGTGCCCAACCACCGCGGCACGACCTGACCGCGGCGAACCTTCCCTGACGGCGGCCCGTCCCACGGCGTAGGATGTGCACAGCACGCCGCGCGCCCGGGTGCGTCCCGCGCGCGGCAACCCGATGGGAGGATCACATGAAGGCAGACCCCCGCGCGCCGCGCCGCGCCCTCACCCGCATCGCCCTGGCGCTCGCCTGCGCCCTGGCCGTGTGCCTCGGCGCGGCGGCCGCAGCGGCGGCCGCGCCGCCCGAGCCGACGCTCACGGTGGTGCAGCTTCAGGCGCTTCTGGACGCGGCCCCCGCCGGTACCCTCGAGGGCTACTTCAAGACCGTGCTCAAAGGCTCCGACATCGTCGAGATCCCGGTCACCGTGCGAGCCACGGTGCCCTACTCCATCCCCGAGGGAGCGCTGATCCTCTACCAGGCCCACGGCGCCGCCATCGAGGAGATCGGCGGCATCGCCCACGGCATGAGCGGCAGCCCGCTCTACGTCGCCACCGCGGGAGGCGACAAGCTCGTCGGCGCGGTGTCGTACGGCGACATCTTCACGCGCGGCTACCTCGGTCTCGCCACGCCCGTCGAGTACATGGCCGCCATGGTAGACACGTTCCTCCCGAACCCCGTGCCGATCGCGCTCCCTCAGCCGCTCAGGATCGCCGGCGCCACGATCTCGCACATCGTCGTCGCCCGCTCCGGTCGCGAGGCGCGCGCCGTGGCCGCAAAGGCCGGCACCGCGGTCATGGCCCCGCTGGCCACCGTCGGCATCTCCGGCCTGCCGCCGCAGAGCGCGGCCTACAAGCACCTCGCCGCGCTCCTCGAGAAGCACGGCTGCGACGTGGCACCCTACGGTGCTCATCTCGCCGGGTCGGCGCCCGACTTCAGCGCGCCGCTCGTCGGCGGCGCCGGCGTGGGCGTGCTGATGTCGCGCGGCGACGTGCTCTTCGGCGCGCTGGGCACGGTCACGTGGGTCGATGGCGACCGCGTGGTCATGTTCGGCCATCCCTTCTACGGCGACGGCGACGTGCAGTACTACATGACCAACGCCGTCGTGAACGGGGTGTGGTCGAGCAACATCGACCCCTACATGCTCATGACGCCGGGGAGCGTGCGCGGCAGCGTGCTTCAGGATCGCGGCACCGGAGTGGCGGGCAGGATCGGCGACATGCCGCTCGAGACGCCCGTGACCGGCAGCGTCGAGCTCCAGCCCCAGGGCACCGTGGGGCGCGAATCGTCCTTCGTGCCGCGTAGCCTCATCAACGGCGACTGGGCCTTGCTGCCGGCCGACATCCTCGCCGCGGCCGGCTACAACGCGAGCGACAACGCCGTGGCGTCGGGCAGCGCCGCGACCACGACGACGATCGTGGTCTCCGACGGCGTCGCCCCTCCGTACACGGTGGTTCGCAGCAACACGTGGGACGACTCGTACGACGTGCTCGGCTATCTCAACGCGGACGCGGCGGCCATGCTCGCGATGCTGGTCAACGACCCCGACGGCATCGCGCCGGCGAGCATCCTCTCGGTCGACATGAAGGCCGCCGCCGGCCCGGCGCGCAGCTCTGCGCGCATCGCCGGCGCACGCTTCCCCAAGGGCCTCAAGGCCGGCGTCGCCAACGAGGTCGAAGTGACGCTCTACGCCTACGGGGTGCAGACCCCGATCACCGTCTCCGGCAAGCTCCGGCTGCCGGCGGGCGCCTCGACGAGCGGGATGCTCAGCGTGTACCCCGCGGCCGTGGGCCCGAGTCCGGGCGACATGCCTCTCACCAGCATTCCCGGGCGCTCGTCGCGGGCGGCCGCCGACGATCGCCAGACGCTGGCGCAGCGCGTCGCCGCCGTTCTGGCTCTGCCCACCAACGACCAGCTCGTGGTCGCGTTCACGCCCGACGTTGGAGCGCCCGACGCGAGCGTTGAGGCGCTGGAGACCACGCTCACCGTAAACGGGAGCTACGTGACCGGCTCCCTCCAGCGCCGCAGCGGTCGCCTGCGGCTGCGGGTGTCACCCGCGAGCGTGCCGTACAAGGGCGCGTTCGTCGTGCACGGGACGCTCGCCGAGACCGCCGGGCAGACGACCGTGGACCTTTACAGGCTGCCCGCCGGAACCGACGAGAAGGTCAAGCTCGCGACCGTCGACGCCGCGCCCGACGGGCGCGGCGGGGCCGTGTTCAGCCAGCGCTTCGACGGCTGGACGGGCAACGCGCAGATCATCGCCGAGTGGGGCGGCGACGACGCCGCGCTGGGCACCACCGCTCGAGCCGCCGTGGTCGTCCGGCAGGCGGTCACGCTGCGCGCCGGCAAGACGTCCGTGCCCGTGGGATCAGCCGTCACCCTGACGGCCGACGTGCTGCCGGGCAAGCCCGGCCAGACCGTGGTGTTCGAGCGCCGCGTCGGCGGAGCATGGACCCTGCTCAAGACCGCAACGCTGGGCGCGACTCGCAGCGCCGTTCTGGTCTGGGCGCCGCCGCCGGGCGCTTCGAGCCTGCGCGCGCGCGTCGCCGCCACGGCAGCCAACGGCGCTGCCCGCTCGGCGCCCGTCACGATCACGGCGACGGGGCGCTGAGCAGCGCCGTTTTCGCCGGGCACCCGGGCCCCTCGAAGGCGGCGCCTCCCCCGGAGGCGCCGCCTTCGGCCTTTCGCCAGCGCGAACTGCCGCCGGCGCCGGGCCGCGACGCCCGGGTGTCCGCCGCGGGCCCGTCAGTCGCGCGGCGCGGCGGCGAGCCTCGTAAGCAGCTCGGGCAAGCGCGCGCGGGCTACGACGAGATCGGCGGCGGCCCGCACGTCCGCGGGCGCCTCGGCCACGGCCACGCCCAGTCCGGCCCAGCGCAGCATGTCGAGGTCGTTCTGGGCGTCGCCGCAGGCCACGCTGCGCTCGCGGCGCAGGCCCCCACGGTCGCAGAGCCACTGCAGAGCACCGCTCTTGCTCACGCCCGCAGCGGCGAGCTCGATGTACGACGCCTGCGAACGCGCGACGTAGAGGCGCTCGCCCCACTCCTGCTGCAGCCGCGGCAGCAGCACGTCCACGTCCGCCGGCTCGCTGAGCACGACGAACTTGGTCGGCGGGCGCGCCGCGACCTCGGCGGCGAGATCGTCCACAAGCTCGATGCCCACCTCGGCGTGCTCGGCGTACCGCCGCGCCCAGTCGTCGAGCTGCTCCACGTAGAGCTGGTCGTCGATGTAGGCGTTGAGGTGACGGCCGAGGTCGCGCAGGCGACGCACGACCGCGACCGCCACATCTGCGTCCATCGGCCTGTGCAGCAAGCACTCGCCGGTGCCCAGGTCGGCAACCATGGCCCCCTGGTAGCAGACGATGGGCCCGCGCGACAGGCCGAGCTGGGCGGCCACGCGCCGCGCGCTGCGAAACATGCGCCCCGTGCAGATCAGAAAGGGCACCCCGGCGGCGGCGAGCGCAGCGAGCGCCCCCGGCAGCGCCGGCGAGGCCTCCAGCTCGGGGGTCAGCAGCGTGCCGTCGAGATCGGAGGCGACGAGGTCGGGGCGAAAGAGATGCGCCGCCACGGCCTCAGGCCCCGCTGCCTTTGCCCAACGCCACCGTCAACGGCCGCGGTGACAATCGTGAGGTACCACGGTGACAACGGTTACCGCCCCTTGCGCGCGGGGTATGCATGAGGTGTATGCTCCGTTCACAGGAGAAGCACAGACCCCAGCACCCACGGGGCGGCTTCTCACGAAGGCCCGGTCATTCCCGGGTCTTCTATTTTTTTGCCCGGGCCGGCTCTGCGACTGCTCACGCGAGGCGCGTGACGACCACGTCGAGCCCGTCCAGCCGCAAGCCGCCCATGCCCGCGAGATCGGCTGCCAGGAGCGCTGCGGCGCGCGCCTGCAGCCCGAGCACGTCGCGCGCGGGAAGCTCGGCCTCGAGACGCACCCACCAGCCGTCGCCGCGCTTGCTGAGCTCGAGCGCGCGCGTCTTCACGCCGGGGAGGTCGTTCTCGAGGCGACGGCGCAGAGCGCGCTCCACGGCGAGGACGTCGAGCCGCGCGCGGCCCGTCGCATCGCCGAGCTCGACCAGTTCGGGGCCGCGGCGCCGTGGGCGCAGCTGACGCACCGCGAGAATGATCAGCGCCACGGTCAGGGCGGCCGCGGCCACCGCGGCCACCGCCGTCGCCCATGTGGGGTTCGTCGTGAGCTGCCACCACCAGTCCGGGAACGGCCACTCAACGCTGCGCGCGCCGGCCAACACGGCTTCGCGCGCGAGGTCCGCGGCCGCGAAGAGCAGCCCCACGAGCCCGGCGATCACCGCGACGACGCGTGCGCCGGCGGTCACGGCAGGTACCTCTTGAGCTGCGGCACCGTGAGGATGCGCGGCCGCACCACGAGACGCGCCGGCGCAACGCCGACGACTCGGGCCAGCCGCGCGCGTACGGCCTGCTCGACCTCGGCGGCCAGACGCGCGCGGTCGGCCAGCGGCCGGCCCCAGACGCGCACGGTGCCGCCGGGGGCGCCTCCTCGGACGCGCAGCACGGCCTCGGCGCGGACGACCTCAGGGTGCCGGCGCGCGGCCTCTTCGGCGAGCCCGGCGAGAGCGGCGGCCGGGACGCGCACGCCGCCGCCGGCGCCGCCGCCAGAGGGCAGCCAGAGACACTCCTCGCCGTGCCGCAGCACGAGCCACACGAGCACGGCCAGCACGATGACGACGCCCGCCAGCAGCCAGGCGCGCGCCCCGTGGTCGGCGCTGATGCCGAGGTACGGGAACGGCGAGAAGTCGCAGCCGAAAGCCGCCGCCGTCAGCCGCATGGCGAACAGCAGGGCCACGCCGCCCGCGGCGATGAGCAGCACGAACGTCGCCACGCGCGTGAGCGTCGTGGGCGCGACCCCGGCGGGGCGCCGTCTGTCAGTCTTCTGAGGCAGCCTGCTCCTCCGGGAAGACGACATCGGTGACGAGGACGTTGACGGCGCGCACCTTGAGACCGGTGGTGCCCTCGACCTGCTCGGTGACCGCCTTGCGGCAGGCCTCGGCGATGGTAGGCACGCTCGAGCCGAACACGATGCTCATGGTGACGTCGATGTCGACGCTGCCGTCGCGAAGATCGACGCTGATGCCGGGCGTGCCCTTGTCGCCGCGCAGGCCGGCCAGAGCGCGGGAGCTGCCGCCGCCAAGAGCGTGGATGCCCTCGATGCCGGTGATTGCCTTGAAGGCCACCTTGGCCACCACATTGTCGGAGATGGTCACACCGCTGACGGCCGCGGGCGCCGCGGGCTTGGGGGTGTCAGTCATCGCCTTCCTCCCCTCGTAGGTCGTGGGCGGCCGCCGCGTGCGGCGGCCGGGGACTTCTGCATGCCTACTGTACCCGTCGCGGGGCGCGGCGTGTCAAACCGAGGGTGTTTGGCGCCGCCCTCCTGGAGGCGTCGCCTCCCGGGCGCGCCTCAGGGCTCCGTGACCTCTGGACCGCTCGGCGCGCGCGGGCGGCCGCAGCGACCCCGGCGGCTGCGGCGCGGGGTAGTGCGAAAGGGGAAGACAAGGATTCCTTGACTGTCGCGTCGCGCACGGCCGTCCGCAGGCTCGCTGGTGAGGGGGAAGACAAGGATCGGCCGACGTCCCATATCTTCCCTCGCAGCACTACCCCGCCGCGGCGGCCGACCCCGCTACCATCGCCCATTTGCAGCGGCCGCGGGTCGCGTGCCCGCGAGGGAGGCTTTCCGATTCGCATTGCCCCGCCGGGCGGCGCCGACGCCGATGCTGCCCCGGCGCGGTCGGCGGGCGCTGCGCCCGCGGGCGCCGCCCAGCCTGCGCGCGCCACACCCGAGAGGCGTACACTCGCGAAAACGCAGCGCGGAAGGAGCCCCAGTGCAGGACGAATGCCACACAGACCAGCACCTCGTCGAAATCAAGGTCGTGGAGTCCACCTGCGAGAAGATGCCGGCCGGCGGCACCATCGTGCTGAAGGGGCCGGTGGTCGACTACCGGCGCTCCGGCCCCATCTGCCTCTCGGCCGCCAACGCCATCTACCCGTGGATCATGCTCACGCGCTTCGGCGTCAAGGCGCCGGAGCTGGACTACGACGCCGACCTCGGCGGCTACCCGCTGGTGTGCCCCTGCGGCATCGTGCGCTTCGAGGTGCGCGAGCTGGCGGAGTAGAGATCGCGGATCGGAGGGCGCGGCGCCCGCCGCGGCGCCGTGTGCGGCGCCCTCCGATCCGCCGCTTCGCGGCGCAGCCGCCTCAGCTACATTTGCTGAAGGCGCAGCCGGGATCGTTGCACACGGCGCAGCCGCCCTCGTGCCGCATGTCGCCGCCGCATTCGGGGCAGGCGCCCTGCGCGACCTGGGCGAAGGCGAGCTGCGGCTGTGAGGCGCCGGCCGCGGCTGCCGCGGCGCCGGCCACGTAGCGCCGCTCGAGCGCCTTGCCGATGGCGTCGGCGCAGCTCAGCGTGGCGTTGGCGCCGAGGCCGTAGGGTACGTGGCAGCGAATGCCTTTGAGCTGCTCCACGATCTCGGCGGCCGAGGCGCCCTTCTTGAGCGCGAGGGAGATGAGCCGGCCGAGCGCCTCGGTGTTGCTCGAGGCGCAGCCGCCGGCCTTGCCCATGTTGGCGAAGACCTCGCGGGCGCCCAATTCGTCGTCGTTCATGATGACGAAGAGCTTGCCGCAGCCCGTGTCCATGCGCTGCGTCTCGCCGCTGAGCAGCTGCGGACGCGCCGGCCGCGTGGTGGCAATGCCTCCGGCGGCCGGGTCGCGCTCGCGCTTCTTCTTGCCTTGACCGACGTTGAGCACCTGCTCCTCGCGGCTGCCGTCGCGGTAGGTGGTGACGCCCTTGCAGCCGCTGCGGAAGGCCAGCAGGTAGACGTTCTCGACGTCGTCGCTGGTGGCCTCGTTGGGGAAGTTGACGGTCTTGGAGACGGCGTTGTCGGTGCTCTTCTGGAAGGCCGCCTGCAGCTTGACGTGCCACTCCGGGGTGATGTCGTGGGCGGTGGCAAAGACCTTTCGCACGTCCGCCGGGACGCCGTCGATGTGGCGCACGGAACCCACCTCGGCGATCTGCTTCATGAGCTCGTCGCTGAAGAATTCGCGCTGCCTCGCGACCTGCTCGAAGTAGGGATGGCCCTCGACCAGGCGGTCGTCGTCGAGCACGTTGGCGCGCACGTAGCTGATGGCGAACAGGGGCTCGATGCCGCTGGAGCAGCCGGCGATGATGCTGATGGTGCCCGTGGGGGCGATCGTGGTGACCGTGGCGTTGCGCACGCGGGCGCCCGCGGGGCTGTCGAAGATGGAGCCCTCGAAGTTGGGGAACACGCCGCGCTCGCGGGCCAGCTCTTCGCTGGCCGCGCGGGCCTCGCCCTGGATGAAGCTCATGACGTCGCCGGCGATCTTGCAGGCGTCGTCGGAGTCGTAGGGCACCTCGAGGCGCAGCAGCATGTCGGCGAAGCCCATGACCCCCAGGCCGATCTTGCGGTTGCCTTTGGTCATGCGCTCGATCTCGGGCAGCGGGTAGCGATTGACGTCGATAACGTCGTCGAGAAAACGCACCGCAGTGCGCACGATGCGGCCCAGGGCGCCGTAGTCGACGTGGCCGTCCGGCACCACCCGGCTGAGGTTGATGGAGCCCAGGTTGCAGCTCTCGTAGGGCAGCAACGGCTGCTCGCCGCAGTTGTGGATGACGAGGCCGTTGGCCACGAACGAATGGGTGAGCGGCTCCGTGACGTCGTACACCATCTCCATGCCGTCCGGCTCGAGCGAGCGGAACCGAGCCGTGAAGGACTGCCGGTACGGGCCCCGGCGATAGCCCTCGAGGAGCGTCAGGAGCTTGCTCTGCTTGGCCTCGCTCAGGAAGCCTATCTCGGAGGCGAACAGCGCGAGGCTGCCGCGGGAGACGGCCAGGTCGTGGTATTCCTTGCAGTCGTACATGGCCATGCCGCCGCGGCCGTCCGGCAGTTCCCTCTGGCCCTGCGGCCGGCGCCCCTCGTAGATGCGCGACGGGATGCCGAAGTTGAGCAGCAGGCGCTGGACTTCCCGCAGGAGAGAGCGGCTGATCGAGGTGAGCCGCACGCTCACGCCCTTCTCCGGCGAGCCGCTCACGTGACCGTCCGCGGTGAACAGCGCCGTGAGGAAGCCACGCTGCATGTCCTCGGAGCCGGTGAGCACGCTCTCGGGCACGCACAGCTTTCTGCCGGGCCGCAGCCCGTGCTCCTCGGCGACGCGCCAGAACCGCGCCGACTTCACCCGATACTTGTCCCGGCCACCCACGTCGTAGCCGTTCGTCGTGTACGACCGGTCAAGCAGTTGCCGTCCGTCCACCTCCTCCTGCATGAGCC
>Ga0114951_10000325_pt1 | contig 69057 bp, 61 predicted proteins | sample AM7aDNAmetaG_FD_88677 | JGI IMG/M metagenome (GOLD analysis project Ga0114951, IMG submission 88677) | Freshwater microbial communities from Finland to study Microbial Dark Matter (Phase II) - AM7a DNA metaG | ecosystem: Environmental > Aquatic > Freshwater > Lake | place: Finland: Lake Alinen...
CGCCTGGTCTACGCCTGTAGCTCCCGTCGTTCGGGCGCTTTCGCGATGGTACTAGTGGCTCAACTCGGCTCCAAAACTCATCAGAAACCTCCCAGGAATGTACCTTCCCCATGGCGTACCTCTGGGCAGAACCATAAGGAAAATCAAGGGAAGTGTCAATTAATTACGGATAATTTCTTGGGCCTCGCCAGCCTCTGCGCAGGACCTGCCGAGCTCCGCAGGTACGTATTGAGACAGCCCCTGCCTTTTGAAAGCGTGGCGGCGGGAAAAGGGCTTTGAGGTTTTAGCGAGACACAAGCTCTAGGCGCACCTTGCACCCTACGGAGGAGGCGTAGCGCTTGAGCGTGCAAGGATCGGGTGAGGCAGGCGGAGCTGCCGGGTCTCAGCGCGGCGGCTGCTCCAGAAGCGGCGGCAGGGCCAGCACAAAGACCGTGTTCCAGCGCTTGCCCGTGACATAGAGCGCGCGCGTCTGCGGGTCAAAGGCCACGCCGTTGGCGACCTCGGCTCCGGGACCAAGCTCCCGGCGCAACGCGGAAAGGTCCAGCCAGGCCGCCACCTGGCCCTGGCCGGGCGCGCCCGGCGGCCGGATCACCGCGATGCGGTCCTGCTCCCAGACATTGGCCAGCAGCCAGCCCTGCACCCATTCCAGCTCGTTCAGCTCGCGCACCGGAGCGTCTGCGTCGCGCACCTTCAGGCGTCCGATCTGGGCGAAGGAGTCCGGCGCGAGCAGGCGCAGGGTGTCCGTGCCGTCGCTTAGGATCAGCCGGGTCCCGTCCCAGGCCAGGCCCCAGCCCTCGCCCTGCATGCTGTGGCTGCCCAGTTGCCGCAGGCTCAGCGGGTCATAGGTCAAGATCCGGCCCTCGCGCCAGGTCAGCTGCACCAGCCGGGCGGGCTTGCCGGGGTGCGGCGGGCAGAGCGCCAGGCCCTCGCCGAAGAGCGCGCCCGGCAGCCGCGCCAGGACCAGCACCTGCCCGGTTTCCGGGTTCGTGCGGCGCAGACTGGACTGGCCGTACAGCCCGGTGCTCTCCACCAGTTCGCCGTGGTGGAAGATGAGACCCTGGGTGAAGGCGGCCGGGTCGTGGGGCAGGCGCTTGAGCACGCGCACGGGCAGGCTGGGGGCCTGGGCCGTGGGGTGGGACGTTGCTTGGGACGTTGCTTGGGTCGATGCTTGGGTCGATGCTTGGGTCGATGTTTGGGGCGTTGTGCTGAACGGGCCGGGCTCGGCCTGCGCGATGTCCTCGATGTGGGGCGCAAGCACAAGCGCCGACGCCAGGGCCGACAGGAGAACCCCCAGGAGGATCGCCAGGGGCTTTGGGGCCGCGCGCCGCAGGTTCATCGCAGCTCCTCCGGCGGCAGGGTGCGCAGTTCGCTCGGGGTCAGGCGCGTCAGCCAGACCTGGCCCGTGCCCGTGGCGAAGAAGAGCTTGCGTCCGCGCGCACCCAGGGTGTCCTCGGCCACGGGCCGCAGGCCGAAGGAGGCCAGGGCGGCCAGGGCGCTGGCCACGTTCTTGCGGCCCACGTCGAGGACATCGCGCAGGGGCTGGGGCTGCCTGGAGATCATGGTGTTGGCCCCGCCGAAGAGCTTCACCTCAAGCTCCGCCAGGTCCATGCCCTGGGCGCGGAAGCGCGCCACCATGGAGGCCACGGCCTGGTCGGCGAAGATGCAGGGCCGCGAGTCGGGCCGGGCCATGCTCACATCCGGCAGCATGGCGTGGAACATGCCCCCGGCCTGGAGCTGTGCGTGGTGGAAGGTGGCGCAGACGCAGGACCCGAGCACCGTTGTCAGCAGCATGGGCCGGGTGGCGAAGACGCAGTCGCCGATGTTCACATGGGCCACGGTCAGGCCCAGGGACGCGAAGGACGCGCTGGAGGGCATGGGGGCTACTTGTAGATGATGATGTCGCCGTAGATGACCTTGCCGCCGCCGGGTTTGGACGCCGGGGCGGGCTTGGCTTCCCCCTGGGCCTGGTTCATGGCCGCCACGGCCTCCTGGTTCCGCTGCTCGCTGGCGCGCATGGACTGGTTTATTGCCTCCACTGCGGCCACGGGGTTCTTGAGGACCTGGACCGCGCTGGCGGCGGGCTTGGCCTGGGCTGTGCTCGCGGCTGGCTGGTCCTGCTGCGCGGGCTGGGCTGGCTGGTCCGGCCCCCCCACCGATCTGGCCAGGGCGGCGGAGGAGGAGAGCAGGACTGCGGACAGGGCGAGGGCTATGGTGCGGCGTGTCATGCTGCGCTCCGTCGTTTAGGGATGGCCCAGGGCCATGTTGGCGATTTCCGTGGACGTGAGGGCGCGGTTGTACAGGTAGACCTCATCGATGATGCCGTCGAAGCCGTAATAGGGGCTCACCGGAATCTGAGACCCGATGGTGACGGCGGAGGCGTTGACTATGGCGGCCACGGAGCCGTTGTTGCTGGCGCTGCTGTCCAAGACGCCGTTGATGTAGATCTTGAGGTTCGCGGCGTCCCAGGTGGCGGCCACATGGTACCACTGGTTGTTGTTGGGTATGGAATTGGAGGTCACGGTGTTGGTGCCACCGGCCCCGTCGACCCAGAGCATGAGCTGGCGTCCGCCGCCGAACTGGAAGGAGAAGGCCTCGTCGTTGAAGCTGGTCTGCACGCCCTTGTGCACCAGCCCGCCATTGTCTCTGTAATTCTGGATGTTGATCCAGCAGGCGATGGTGCCGGTGGCGGAGAGGCCCAGGCTGGCCGAACTCGGCACCGTGACGCGGCCGTTGTCGTTGTTGAAGCGCAGGGCGGCGCAGCTGGGGCAGCCGATGCCCGGCACCCACTGGGTCGTGCCGACGATGGTGCCGTCGTTGTGGTTGGTGGCGTTCATGTCGTGGGCCGTGGCGCCCGAGGCCTCGTAGAAGGACCAGCCCGCCACGTAGTCCTTGGGCACGATGGGCACCGTGGGCGCTGGCTTGAAATACATGTTGAAATTTTTCAGCGTGGCCAGCTGGGTGGCCCCGCCCGTGCCTTCGGTGAAGCCCGCGATCACCGCCGTGAGCTTCTGGTGCATGGCCGGGGAGAGGTTGACCACACTGGTGGCGTCCGGGGGGCCGGTATAGGGAATGGTGCAGTTGTTCAGGCCCGAGGGGTAGGTGTCCGTGGTCTTCTTCACCCAGGAGCGGATCGCGTAGCCGTAGTTCCCGCCGACGTTGGGCGTGGTCGAGCGGTCCAGCTCGTAGCGGTAGTAGTACGTGTCGCCGTGCTTCAGCCAGTCGCTCCTGTCGGTGCGGTAATAGTAGCCGTCGTAGCCGCTGGAGGGGTCGCTGTCCAGGGAGTTCATGGGTTCGGTGGTGGAGTTGGAGCCCGCGCCGTGGCGGTTGTCGTCGTAGCTGGCGTCGCAGCCGGAGACCGTCTGGGAGCCCCAGAAGATGTGGGCCATGTGGTCGTTGGCGTTGGCGTCGCAGGTTGAGCCAACGTTGCAGCTGGAGGCGCAGCCGTTCTGGTAGATGTCGAACTCCACGCCGAACTTGGGCGGCTTGATGCCCAGGCCCGAGGACCCGAGCCCGCCGTAGCCCAGCAGTTCTCCCCGGCCGGTGTCGCCGCCGTTGCTGTACTTGGTGTTGGTGTCGCCGCTCATGAGGGTCCAGACAAAGCCGTCGCCCGAGGACCCGGCGGAGAACTGCAGCTCGAAATAGGCGCACAGGCCGTTGCCCAGGGTGCAGTTGCCGCCGATGCACACGCCCGAGGTGCCCGTGTACCAGGCCGAGGCGCTGTTGGCATAGAGCGAATTGCCCAGGCTCAAGGTTCCTGCGGTGGTGTTGACGGTGGCCCCGGGCTGGTTGCCGTAGCCGCTGGTGGTGACCCAGCCGCCCCCGCCGAAGCCGGGGTTCGTGGGGGAGCCGCTGCCGCCGCCACCGACAGCAGGCACGTTCACCGAGGTCGAGGCCGTCGTGCTGGTGCTCGGCAGGAGGCTTAAGCCCCCGCAGGAACTGCCTGTGGACGAGACAATGGCCGCGCCCGTGCCGCTGGCCGTGACGGTCAGGGTGAAGCTCAGGCCGGTGGCCACGGTGTAAGACCCGTGGGTGTTCAGGTCGTTGATGCGGGTGTTCAGGGTGGCCTGGTCCGTGGCCATGCGCAGGTAGGCCGTGGCGTAGCGCGCGCCGCTTTCGGCCATCATGCGCGCCTGGGCCGCGCAGTTTGGCGCGGAAACGCCCATGATCGACGCGCCGAAGCGGCTGGCCCCGGCCATGGCCATGACGCCGAAGGCCACCAAAGCCAGGGCCAGGTAGACGATGACGCTGCCGCGCTGGCGGTTTGCGGTCAGAGTGTCGCTTCGGCGGGCGCGACAGGAGGCTTCGGGGGCGGCATTGGTGCCAAGAACCGGAGAGTGGCGCTGCATGCTGCCTCCTTAGGACGTCACGGGCGTGGTGCTGTTGCTGCGCGGCTTCACGGTGATGCTGAAGTGTTCGCCCGTCGGCGCGTTGGACATGAAGAAGGTGACGGTGAAGGCGCTGGACTGGGCCGTTCCGCTGAAGGTCATGGAGCAGGAGCTCAGCCCGTTGATGAGGGTGCGGGCCGTGGCGCCCGTGGCCGGAGTCAGGGTGAGGGCGCCGCCCGCGTAGGCCAGGGTGCGCGTGCCGGGCAGGGCGGTTTGCGTGGTGGTGTAGACGATGCTGGTTCCGGCCAGCACCTGGGCCGCGCCGCCCGCGCCCACGCCGCCGTTCACGTCGCGCAGCTCAAGGGCGATGCGCTCCAGCGCGATCTGGGCGACCATGCCGGTGTTGTCGGCATTGCGGGCGGTGAAAAAGCTGCGCATGCCAAGCGAGAGGAGCGAACTTGCGCCGATGCCGATGATTCCAAGGATCACGATGCAGGCGATGAGCTCGATGAGGGTGAATCCGGCCTGCTTGCGCATGGGGCTTTCCTAGAAGTTCGTCGCGTTGTCGGCGTTGTTGGTGCGTTCCTGGGTGAGCAGCATGGTGTAGGAGGTGTTGCCCACGGTGGTGGTCACGATGAGGGCGGGCACGCTGTTCCAGAGGGCGGTGCTGTCGTCGACGATGTGCACCGTGCTGTTGGTGGCGTAGGCCGCCACCATGGGCGCAAGGTCCGCGTGGGAGGTGTTGTCGTTGATCCTGTTGGTGTAGTCGGCCACCACGGCCTCCATGGCGGCCTCGGCGTCTGCGGCGTCGCTGGCGAGGGTCGCCGGGTTGGAGGCTCGCCTGAGCTGGGTGCCCATGAGGTTCACCACCAGCCCGGCCAAGAGCCCGCCCACGATGATGATGACGATGACCTCCAGCAGGGTGAAGCCCGGGCTGCGGCGCGCTGCGCGCGGGTGTGTCGTTTTCGGGGCGCTAGGGCGCATAGCCGGTCTCCGGGGTGATGGTCAGGGTGGTGCTGCCGCCGCCCGCCGTGATGGTGATGACCGCCGGGGCGGCGAGTTTGGTGTTCACGCTGGGGGAGGTGTAGGCCGTGTAGGGGATGCCGTAGGCGTCGAAGAGACAGGTGAACGCGGTCATGGTCATGGACTTGCCGCTCAGGGAGACGGTGTTGCTGGTCTCGCCCGGCAGGGCCAGGGTGGTGTTGTAGTTGGTCGGGTTGGTGCTGTTGAAGGCGAAGGCCCAGTAGTTCGTGGCGTCGCACGTGACCCCGTAGACCTGGCCGGTCTTCAGGGCCCGCAGCTGCATGTAGCGCAGCTGGGCGCGCACCTCGGCCATGCGGGCCAGCTCCGACCCGCCAAGGGAGCCCGTGCGCGACATGACGGTCAGGGACAGGATGCCCAGCACGACGATGACGGTGATCAGCTCGATGAGCGTGAAGCCGCGTGCGCGCACGGATTTCTTCCGTCCGCCCTGCCGCTGTGGCGGGGGAGTGCTCAAGGTCATGGCGTGCCTCCGGACCGGAGGGTTGCAATAACCAAGCCTGCCCGAGCAGGGCAAATCATGCCGTCCATGCAATGGATATAGCCCGCCTGTGCGGCCGATGCAAGGCCGGAGGCTGCCGGGGAAGGCCGGAGAAGGCCGGAGGGAAAAAAGGGGGCCAGGCGGCCTAGGCTTTGCGGATCTCGACGTAGCCGGAGGTGATGGAGCGGATGTGCTGCTCGCGCTTGAGCTCCACGTCCAGCAGCTTGGGCGAGGTGAAGAGCACGTTCTCCTTGCGCTTTCCTGGGCCGATGTAGACAAGCTGGAAGGTCTCGGGCTGTGTGGTCTTGCTCATGATGACTCCGTTGATGCCCGCTCTGGGGCGTTTTGCTGCGGTGTATGCTTCCAGGGGCGCTGCGGCCCGAACGTCCGGATCGTCTGATCATCTGGCCATCTGGTCGTCTGGTCATCTGGCCGTCCGGGTCGTCTGGCCGCCGGGCCATCTTGTCGTCAGGTGGTCCCGCGCCGGGATCAGGAAATACCCCCTTGCCCCGCGCTTGGCAAGCTGTCTTGGCGCACGCGGCGCGGCAATCACCTGTCCTTGTGCGCGGAGGCTCCGGGCGATTCGTCGTCCGGGCTGGTGATGCTGTATTCGAGCAGGCGCACCACGGGATATCCCTGCTCCTGGCCGACGACCACGCCCCGGGCCTGGATGCTGCGCCCGGCGAAGCGCGAGAGGTCTTCGCCTTCGACCACGAAATACCCCTGCGTGTGGTCCTTGATGAGGGTCTTGTCCAGGCCTGCGGCCACGCGCCCGTTGAGGTCGACGTTCCGGCCCCTGGCGACCGCTGCGGGCGCGGAGTCGGCAGGGCCGGAACCGGGGTCGGCGGCGGCGCTGGCCGGGTCGGCACCAAGGGCCGGGGCGCACGGGAACAAGGGCGGCAGGGCGAGAATCGACAGCAAGGCCAGGACCGGCAGCAGGGCCAAGCGTGTCAAGGATGGGGGGCTGGCAAGGCGCATGGGGCTCCTTTGTCTCGGCCTGGACCAGGGGGCGTCCTGCGGCAGATGAATGTTACATATAGCCATGGAACGTCCGGAGCGTCTAGATTTTTGCGCTGCCAAAAACCGGGCCGCAACGCAGTCCGCTTGCAGACCGGGGAGCTTTGGGCTACGAAATCAAGTGGGTTTATGCCCGCCTACACAGTGTGGTTCCGTCACCTTTCAGGTTTCCAAAGGGAGACATCATGTTGATCCATAAAAATATCCGCGCCGCGTTTCCTGTCCTGACCCTGGCCCTGGCCCTGGCTCTTTCGGCCTGCGCCTCCAACACCGTGGTGCAACTGCGCTACCAGCCCTCCACGCCGCCGGCCGGGCAGGTCTGTTCCCAGGCCTTCACCGTGCTGCCCTTTGTGGACAAGCGCGCCGACACCCTGACCATCGGCACCCTGGGTGACGGCAAGCGCTACTACGCCGAGAACGATCCCGTCGAGTGGGTCAGCTGGGCCATGTTCGAGGAGCTCAAGGCCCGCGGCTGCGACGTGAAGTACCGCGAAAAGCCCGACGCCACGCCGCCCGCCGGCTATGTCGTGTCCGGCTCCTTTGACAAGATCAGCGTGGACCGCGCGCCCAGCCTGACGGTGAAGGCCGACCTGCGCCTGAACGTGAAGCTCACCAAGGACGGCCAGTTCGTCGCCGAGAACGTCTATTCCGGCTCGCGCGAGGACCTGGGCGTCACCGTGGTCCAGGCCGCCCAGAGCGTATTGGCTTCGACCTTGCAATACCTGTTGCAGGACGCCGCCACCAATCTGGTCAAGGTCGCCAAGTAGCGGCGCCAGTGTCCGGGTCGGCCACGCAGCACGCTCATAGGCCCCGACCCGTCTCGTTCATCCGCGTGGATGCCGGGGCCCGTGGCCTTTGGCGCGCCCTGGGCGCGGCGGTGCTCGTCGGCTGCCTGCTGGCGCTCGCCGCCGCGCCCGCCCGGGCCTCCGGGGCCGGAGCAGCCGACCAGCCCCTGCGCCTGGTCCACCCTGGGGTTGACCCGCCCTATTGCTTCCGCGACGAAAAAGGCCAGGCCGCCGGGCTCCTGGTGGACTACTGGCGGCTGTGGGGCAGGAAGGCCGGGGTCGAGGTGCGCCTGACCCTGGCCGAGGGCGGAGAGTCCCAGGTCCTGGTGGCCTCGGGCAAGGCCGACGCCGTTGCGGGCATGCCTTTCACCCCGGCCCTGGAGAACACCTTCGCCTTCACCCAGCCCCTGTTTGACCTGGGCGTGGGGGTCTTCGCCGTCAGCGGCCAGGGCGGGCTGAGCCGCCAGCAGGTGGAGTCCGTGAGCCTCGCCGTGGGGCTGGTGCAGGACGATCCCTCGGCTGCCTTTCTGGCGGCCACCTACCCGAACCTGCGGCAGGAGTATTTCCCGGACCTGGACTTATTGGCCGCGGCCGCTTCCCTGGGGCAGGTGCGCGTGGTGGCCGGGCCTGTGCTTGGTCTGCGTTACAAGCTGGCCGCCCAGTCAGGGGGCCTGCGCTTTGAGCTGGTGCGCGTGTATCCCGGCGTGCAGCTGCGCGCGGCTGTGCAGCGCGGAAATGAGCAGCTTTTGGCGCGGCTGAACGCGGGCATGGACGCCATCAGCCAGGACGAGGTGCGCGAGCTGGAGCAGAAGTGGGTCAGGCCGGCCTGGCGTATGTCTGGCTGGGGCGCGCCCCTGGCGGCCTGCCTGGCCATGCTGGCCGTGGCGCTGTGGCTGCTCCTGCGCGTGCGGCGCATGCGCTCCTGGGCCAGGGTGCGCATCCGCGAAGCCGACCTGCTGCGCGAAAACCTTTTGGCCGAGATGACCCGCCACCGCAAGACCCAGGACCTGCTGCTCGCGGCCATCGAGCAGACCCCCTCGGGCATCATCATCGCCTTTGCCCAGGACAACCTTCCGGCCCTGCGCAACCGCCAGGCTGTGCGCATCTTCGGCGCGGACGACATCCCGCCGCAGGGCTCGGCCCCGGGATCGCATCCCTGGCGCGCGTTCACGCCGGGTGGCACCCTCGTGTCCGAGGACGAGCTGCCCCTGAACAGGGCCCTGCGCCAGGGCGAGACCCTGGAGAACGTGGAGCTGCGTCTGGAACTGGCCGACGGGACGGAGCGCTGGATAATGGCCAACGCGGCTCCCGTGCGCGACACCCACGGGGAGATACGCGCGGGCGTGGTGGTTTTCAACGACGTCTCCGAGACCCGCCAGACCGCGCGGGACATGGCCCGGTTCAAGTTCTTCCTGGACTCCGGCGTGGAGGAGGTCTACCTGGCGCGGCCCGACGGGACCCTGGCCTACGTCAACGAGGCCGTGGCCCGCGGCCTGGGCTACGGCCGCTCGGACCTTTTGGGCCAGCCCATCTCGCTCATCGACCCGTCCTTCATTCTAACGGGCGTGCAGGCCCTGCTGCGCAAGGTGCGCGGCGGTCAGCACACCTTTGAGACACGGCAGCTGACCCGAACCGGGGAGCACGTGCTCAAGGAGATCAAGGCCTTCTACATGCGCTCCGGCGACGAGGAGTTCATCTGCGCCTTTGGTCAGGACATCACCGAGCGCAGGCGCATGCAGGAAGAGCTGGAGAGCACCCGCACCCTGTTCAGCGCGGCCATGGACCAGGCCCTCACCGGCATCATCATAGGCGACACGGCCACGGGCAAGGTGTCCATCATCAATCGCGCTGCGGCAGCCATGCTGGGCTACGAACCCCGGGAACTGTTGGGGCAGCCGGTGGACGTCCAGATGCCGGACTGGAACTTTCTGGACGATGACAACAATATCCCCATGCCGGGAGAGACCCCGCTCAGCATTGCGACAATGCGTGGCGAATGTGTCCGTGACCTGGAGGTGCGTTTGATGCGCTCCGGAAAGACTGACACCTGGATTTTATCCAATGCCGCGCCCATCCGCTCATCCGATGGTACGCTCATTGCGGGCATCATTGTCCTGGCCGACATCACAGCGCGCAAGCAGATGGAGGCGCAGCTCTTGTTCAAGGCCCAGCACGACGCCCTGACCGGTCTGGCCAACCGCACCCTGTGCCTGGAGCGCATCCAGCTGGTGCTGGAGGATTCCCAGCGGCGCAACACGCTCTTCGCCGTGGCCTTCATGGACCTGGACCGCTTCAAGATGCTCAACGACAGCCTGGGCCACAGCTTTGGCGACCGCGTGCTGGTGGAGGCCGCCCGGCGGCTGGTGGTCGGCATGGGCGGCCAGGGCCAGGTTTGCCGCTTCGGCGGCGACGAGTTTGTGCTCATCGTGGGCGAGCCGGCCACGGCCGAGGAGGCCCAGAGCATCATCCGCAACGCCCTGGACAGCCTGTGCACGCCCTTCATGGTCGAGGGCCAGGAGGTGCGGCTCACGGCCAGCGTGGGCCTGGTGGTGGGTCCCACGGCGGATAGCCCCAAGGCCGAGGACATCCTTCAGAACGCGGACATGGCCATGCACCGCGCCAAGGACACCGGCCGCGACCGCATCCGCATGTTCCACCCCGGCATGCTGCGCCGGGCCAGGGCGCTCATGGCGCTCGACGCGGACATGCGCCGTGGCCTGGAGCAGGACGAGTTCATCGTGTACTACCAGCCGGTCATGGCCATCAACGGGCAGCATGCGCTGGGCTTCGAGGCCCTGGCCCGCTGGAGAAGCCCCTCGCGCGGGCTGGTCATGCCGAACGCCTTCATCCCCCACGCCGAGGAGTCCGGGCTCATCGTGCCCCTGGGCGAACTGGTGCTGCGGCGCGCCTGCACCACCATGGCCGCCTGGCGCGCGAGCCACCCCGCCTGCCGCAGCATGACCCTGGCCGTGAACCTCTCGGCCCGGCAGTTCGCCCAGCCGGACATCGTGGAGAGCGTGCGCCAGATCCTGCGCGAGACCGGGCTGCCCCCGGCCTGGCTCAAGCTCGAACTCACGGAGTCTACCCTCATGGGCGACCCTGAGGCCGCACTTGTGTCCATGCGCAGGCTGAAGGCGCTGGGGGTCTCCCTGGCCATCGACGACTTCGGCACGGGCTACTCCTCGCTGGCCTACCTGCAGCGTTTCCCGGTGGATGTGCTGAAGATCGACCGTTCTTTTGTGCGCGACCTCCCGCGCGAAGACTCCGACAGCCGCGAGCTGGTCCGGGCCATCATGGCCCTGGCGCGCAGCCTGCGCCTGGGCGTTGTGGCCGAGGGCGTGGAGACCCGCGAACAGCTGGAGCTCCTGGCCGAGCTGGGCTGCGAGGCCGTGCAGGGCTACTATTTCTCCCCGCCCCTGCCCGAGGCCCAGATGGTGGAGTACCTCGGCCCCATCGCCTGCGCCGAGTTGCCGGAAGCGGGCGGCCAGCAGGGCTGACACGGTCCCCGCGTTTCCCGTCGATCTACATGCCATCTGTCGGGCACCGAGTGCTGGCCCACAAATAATGCATTTGTAATAAATATTGCGGGAAGGTTTGACATCAATTCGCACATGTGTCACATATGTCGCATGTGCCACATGTGACAAGCTAGCCCGCAGCAAAGGAGACGACTATGCCGACGAGAGTGTACTTCGAAAAAGAACACGAGGTCTGCACCCCTTTGGGGAAAGATGGGTACCAACTCTGCCTTCAATGGGCCTGCTACAAGTACGATAGTGAAGCGAACGACTTCCCGGAGAACGGCTACCGATTTATCTGGCGGAAACCGCCGAACGGGAACCTTATGGCTACAAGAGGGCAGGCCAGAATCCCTTCCCTGGCCGTGGCGAAAATGCTGATTGAACTTGCTGAGTTGAAAGGATGGGGGAATGAAGGTAAGGCGGGGGAGGAATCAAAGAAAATGGAAGCTGAACTAGCGCTTCAGTTAGCTGAGTTACGACGCGACGCTAATCGCTGATGCGACACGGCCACCATAAATACAAAAAAAACGACCGCCAGGCGCAAACCCGGCGGTCGTTTTGTGTGTGTGTCTGACAGGGGCGCGTGCGCCTAGCGCTGGACGATCTTGATGCTGTCACCGACGCGCAGGTCGCCGCCCTTGATTTTGTTCAAGCCCTTGAGCTCCTTTGGGGCCACGCCGAACTTGCGCGACACGCTGGACACGGTGTCGCCCTGGCGCACGGTGTAGCGCGTGACCTGCTCCCTGGCCTTGGCGGCCTGGGACCGAGTCTTTTTGGCGGCCTTGGCCGAGTTGTCGGGGATGGACAGGCGCATGCCGGAGTGGACGCCGTTGGCGCTCCCCAGGCCGTTGGCCGCCAGCAGGGTCTTCACGCTGACGTGGTACTTCTTGCTGATGGTCCAGACGCTGTCGTTCTTGCCCACCACGTAGTTGGCGCGGCGGGAGGCGTTCCTGCGGGTTTTGCGCATGCGGCTGGGCATGGCCTCGCCGGTGCTGCTGGTCGGGATCTTGAGGCACTGGCCGGGCCGCATGGAGTAGGCGCTCTGGCCATTGATCTCGCAGAGGACCTCCTGGGGCACGTGGTAGCGTATGGCCACGGCCTTCAGCGACTCGCCCTTTTTCACCTCGTGGGTGATGAAGCCCTCATTGGGGTGCTGGCCCGGGTTCTGCAAGTAGCTCAGCATGGGGCCCAGCTTCTGCACCGGGATGGACACGTTGACCGTGCGGCTTGGCGGGCTCACCTGGCGGCGAAAGGCAGGGTTGAGCATATGGAACTCGTCCCAGGTCAGGTCCCCGGACTTGGCCAGGGCCAGCAGGTCCGTGCCGCCGGGCACGGACACGGTCTCCAGCTTCGGGGCGGTGTCCCAGCGCACCGGCTCAAAGCCCAAGGCCTCAAGATTCTGGAAGATCTTGGTGATGGCGATGAACTTGGGCACGTAGTTCTGGGTTTCCGGCTTAAGGCGCGCGCGGCGGCTCAGGCGGTTGTTGTGGCTGACCAGGTCCAGGAAGTCGTCGGTTTTGGTGATTTGCAGCGCGCGGGAGATCTTGCCCTCGCCCGCGTTGTAGGCGGCCAGGGCCAGGTACCAGTCGCCGAACATGTCGTTCAGGGAGGCCAGGTACTTGCCCGCAGCCTCGGTTGCCAGGGTCGGGTCGCGGCGCTCGTCGATCCACCAGTCGATGGTCAGACCGAACTTGCGGCCGGTGGCGGGCATGAACTGCCACATGCCGCCCGCCCCGGCCCAGGAGTACGCGTAGCAATTGTAGCCGGACTCGGCAAAGGGCAGCATGGCCAGGTCCTGGGGCAGGCCGTTTCTGACCAGGGCCTCGCGCACCTGGGGCAGCTGGGACTCTGAGCGCTTGAGCCAGCTGGCGAAGGTGTCGCGCGCGGGGCCGGTGTAGTAGGCGAAGTAGCGCTCCACTTCCTTGGACTCAAAAAGGTCGAGGTCGAAGTCCAGGCCGGATTTTTCGCTCAGGATGCGGCGCTGCTCCGGGGTGAGCTCCGGCTCCTCGGCCAGGGGCGGGGTGGTCACCTCCGGCTCAAGCATGGTGCCGGTCTGGCCGGGGGTCAGGGGCACGGCGGACATGTCCGGCTCAAGATCGGCGTTGTCGTCGATTGTTTTCGCTTTGTTCAGTGGTTTTGTAGGGTTGCGTGGCTGCTCCAGGGCCAGTTTCGGCCCGGACAAGGCAGCGGACTGGAGATTTTGCGTGGGCTGGGCCTTGACAGGGTCGGTGATGTCGCTATTCATGGTCGAGCACGACCAGAGGCTTGTGGAAAGGACGAGGATGCCCAGGAGGGCTCGATTTTTTCGCACAGTCATTGTCATAGGAATGGTTTCCTCCGGTCGGCGGCGCGGGTGGAGGGAAGGCTCCTGAGATTGGGGCCACTTACGCAGTGAAGGAACCCCGTGCGCCGATTTTTGGATACGCAAAAAGACACCGTAACATACACCTGTTTTTTTTCTTTGGCAAGCTTGACAAGCCTGCCAGAGCCCCTGAGGTACAGCATGGCAGATTCAAGGAAACCCGCGCGCCCCAGCACTCCGCGCAAACCCGGACCGGCCCGCAAGCCGCGCGCTGGGCAGGGCAAGCGCGAAGACAACGAGTGGAGCTCCACGGGCCCCAAACGCTCCGGCGGCCCCAAACCCGCTGGCGGCGGCCATGCTCCGGGCAAACCGGCTGGCAAGGGTCCGGGCAAGGGTCCGGGTAAACCGGCGGGCAAGCCCGGCGCAAAGTACGGCGGCAAGCCCGGCGAAAAGGGCTCGGCCCCGCGTGACGACAGGGGTGACGATAGGCGCCCGCCGCGCCCGGACAACCGGCCCCAGCGTCCGTCTCCGCAGCGTCCGGCCCCCCAGCGCCCGGCCCCGCAACGCCCAGACAAGGACGCAGCGCGCAAGGTGAACGACGACTTCGACATCGATATCGACCTCTCCTTCGAGCGCGATCCCAACGAAGCGCCCGCGGCTTTCCCCAAGCCCGCGCGCCCGCCCAGGACGCCAGCTGGCGCACAGTCCGGCGAGCGCGACTCCCGCCCGCGCTACGAAAAATCAGACAAGCCGGACAGGCCGGACAAGTCCGGCAGGCCCGGCAAACCCGACAGTCCCGGCAGACCCGACAGGCCCGGCAGGCCGGATCGCCCCGCCAGACCGGATCGCCCCGGCAGGCCCGACCGGCCCGCCTATGCCAAGTCCGCGCCGCGCACCGGCCCCCGGACCGAAGGCGCCGAGCCAGAGGACGGCAAGAGCATCACCGCCGGGCGCAACCCCGTGCGCGAGCTGCTCGAAGCCGCGCCCAAGCGCATCGACACCGTGCTGGTGCGCAAGGGCCAGCGCGACGCCAAGGTCCAGGAGATCGTGACCCTGGCCGACGACAACCGCATCAAGGTCCAGTTTGTGGACGACCTGACCCTGCGCCGCCTGTACTCCGGCAGCCACCAGGGCGTGGTGGCCATCACCGCCGCCGTGGAATACGCCGAGCTCGACGCGCTCATCGCCGGGGTGAGAAACGCGCCCCTGCCGGTGCTGCTGGCGCTCGACCAGGTGCAGGACCCCGGCAACCTCGGCGTCATGGCCCGCACGGCCTGGGCGCTGGGCGCGGCGGGCATCATCGTGCCGCGCCACGGCGGGGCCTACATCGGGGCCGGGGCCATGCGCTCCAGTGCGGGCGCGCTGCACCACCTGCCCGTGGCCCGCGTGACCAACCTCTCCCAGACGCTCGACGCCTGCGCCGAGGCCGGGCTGTCCATCCTCTGCGCCGATGCCGAGGGCGAGGACCTGTACAAGGCCGCCATCAGCCTGCCCGCCGTGCTGGTCATGGGCGGGGAGGGCACGGGCGTGCGCTTCGGCGTGGGCAAGCACTGCCAGCAGCGCCTGGCCGTGCCCCTGCGCCGCGCCTTCGACTCGCTCAACGTGGCCCAGGCCGCAGCCATCTGCCTGGCCCGGCTCGGGCAATTGTAACATGTGACGCAGCGCCGCCTCCGGCCTCCCCTTCGGGGCCTGTAATCCCCTTCGGGGCCTGTAATCCCCTTCGGGGCCTGTAATCCCCTTCGGGGCCTGTAATCCCCTTCGGGGCCTGTAATCCCCTTCGGGGCTTCACCCCGCTTCCCGCCAGTGCGCCAAAAGGGCCGGTCCAGGTTTTCCCTGGGTCGGCCCTTGCCGTTTGCGCGGTCAGAGCGGCAACATTTGCCCCGGCACCGATCTTGCTCAATCCGGGTGTGCCTCCATGGACAGGGAGGCGCTGGAGAAGACAAGGCCACGGCGCCGCTACGGCCAGGGCTAGCCCCTTGGCGGCGCGGCTCCAGGCGCTGGCTTCACGTGTATTCGACATTCCGCCCGGCGCAGAGCCGCGGCGGCAGGCAGGAGCGACCATGCAGATAGGCACATCAACGAGCGGAACCAGCGCCTTCGACGCCATGCGCGCGGCGTTCGGCTCCAAGAACATGGACGAGATGGATTCCAAGCTGGCCACGGGCATCATGTCCGCCAAGGACACGGACAAGAGCGGCACGCTCTCGGCTGCGGAACTGGGCGTCAGCCAGAGCAACGTGGCCGAGTTCGACACTGATGGCGACGGCCAGGTCAGCCAGGCGGAACTGGAGGCCGGGCTCAAGGCGCAGCGCGAGCAGATGCAGAACCAGCTGCTGCAAAACGGCCAGCTGGGCATGCTCCAGGCCAGCATGGGCCAGGGCGCGCAGGGCCTGGACATGTCCAAGATGGACGCCCAGATGGCCCAGAACATCTTCGCGCAGAAGGACGCGGACAAGAGCGGGGGGTTGAGCGCCGCTGAACTCGGCGTCACGGCCGAGCAGCTCAAGAAGGTCGACACCGACGGCGACGGCCAGGTCAGCCAGGACGAACTCACGGCGGCGCTCAAGGCCAACCGCGAGAGCGGCGGGGCGGGCAGGGCGCACCACCACCACCACAAGGCAGCGGCCACCGGCGAGAGCGACCAGACAGAGCAGACCGATTCGACCGGCCAGACCAGCCAGACCGGCCAAACCACGGCGGACATCAACAACCTCATCAGCGGGCTGTTCAGCAACTCCGCCAGCACCGGGACCACGGCCAGCGCCAGCAGCGATGGCGCGTCCCTGACCGGGAGCCTGGCGGACTACATGTTGCGCCAGAAGGCCACCAGCGCCTACCAGAACGTGGACCAGCTCATCTCAAACCTGTTCGCCAACAGCGACCAGGCGGCGCAGTCGGTTTCCGCGACTGCGTAACGGCGCGGACAACGCGCGCGATTTGATCCTGCAGCGGCGGGCGGCCTGGTGCGGCTGCCCGCCGTTTTTTGTCGCGCGCCGGGCGGGCTGCGCCTGCGGCGGGTAACGAACACAGGCCGAACGCCGGGTGCGGAGTGGAGCGAGGGCCGGGAGAGCGGGCGAAGCCGGGAGCAGGGAACGCCATCGCGTTCCCGCAGGAGTGGCCTGGGGCTGGGGGGGAAGATTTTGCCGCAGCCCATCCCTGCAGCCAGCCGCCAACCGGACCGCTGCGACGTGCCCTGCGCAGGACGCGCCTGGGTGATTCCTGCGATTTTCGTCGATCCGAGCGTCGCCAGGGCGCGCCGTCCTGGCGCTGTTCTCGTCCAGCCCAAAGCGCCACACAATTATGAACGCGTGGCTAGGGTGACGTTCGGCTAATAGCGTGGTCGACTTGCTGCACAGAACAGATATAATTACAGTATGTTATGCAGTTAGAATATGCCTTGCTGTTTTGCGAACGCCACACTAGTGCCCTGGCGGGGGGCCGGGCTTGCGCCCGTGCTTGGGCTGGCGCAGCAAGAGCAGGCTGAGCAGCAGCCCCACGAAGAGCAGGGCCTGGATGTAGAAGGCGTCGTTGAAGGCCAGGGCTGCGGCCTCCTGCTGCATCTTCAGGTAGATCAGGCCCTTGGCCAGGCGGAGGTTGTCGGCCAGGGGGCCCAGCTTCAGGTTCAGCACCTCGGTGAGCTTGTTCACATAGATGCCGTAAGTGGGCGAGAGGTCGTTCAGGTGCTGCCCCAGGATGCTCTGGTGGTGCTGGGTGCGCCGCGCCAGGATGGTGGTCACGAAGGCCACGCCAAAGGACCCGCCCAGGTTGCGCAGCAGGTTGAAGATGGACGAGGCGTTGTTCATCTGCTCCCTGGGAATGGTGGCGTAGGTCAGATAGGTGAGGGAGACGAAGAACAGCGGCATGCCCAGGCCCTGGAGCAGCCGCGCGCTCACCGCCGTGGCGAAGTCGATGTGCAGGTTGAAGCCGGACATGATCAACAGCGCGCCCGCGTTGATGAGCAGCCCCACGCCGAGCAGCAGGCGGCTGTCCACGCGCTCGGTCAGCTTGCCCACCACGGGCATGGCCAAAAGCGCCACCCCGCCGCCCGGCCCCAGCACCAGCCCGGCCAGGTAGGCCGTGTAGCCCATGAGCCCTTGCAGGTACATCGGCAGCAGCACAATGGACCCGAAAAAGGCGAAGAAGCCCAGGAACATGACCACGTTGCCCGTGGCGAAGCTGACATTCTTGAAGATCCGCAGGTCCACGATGGGCCGCTCGTGGGAAAGCTCCCAGAACACCAGCGTGACCAGCGACACGGCGGAGACCAGGCTGAGCGCGAGGATGAAGTTGGAGCTGAACCAGTCATCGGTCTGGCCCTTGTCCAGCACGATCTGCAAACAGCCGATGCCCAGGCAGAGCAGGGCCAGGCCCACGGTGTCGACCTTGTCGCCCTTTTCGTGGCGCTCCTGGTAGCTCGGGTCGAAGACGAAGGCCTGCACCATGTACAGGGCCAGAATGCCCACGGGCAGGTTGATGTAGAAGATCCAGCGCCAGGAGTAGTTGTCCGTGAGGTAGCCGCCCAGCAGCGGTCCGAGGATGGGCCCCAGCACCACGCCCATGCCGAAGATGCTCATGGCCAGGCCGCGCTGCCGGGCCGGGAAGGTCTCCAGCAATATGGCCTGGGACATGGGCTGCAGCCCGCCGCCGCCGATGCCCTGGACCACCCGGAAGAAGATCAGCATGGCCAGGCTGGTGGCCGCGCCGCAGAGCAGCGAGCTGAGCGTGAACAAGACCAGCGAGGCCATGAGGTAGCGCTTGCGGCCCAGCACCCGGGCCAGCCAGCCGCTCATGGGGATGACCACGGCGTTGGCCACCAGGTACGAGGTCAGCACCCAGGTGACCTCCTCCTGCCCGGCGGAAAGGCTGCCCTGGATGTGGTTCAGCGCCACGTTGGCCACGCTGGTGTCCAGGATCTCGATCAAGGTCGGGATCATCACCGCCAGGGTGATGAGCCACTTGTTCACCAGGGGCTGCCCGCCCGCTGTCCCCACTGCGCCCATGTGCCGGCCAGCCGCCCTAGTTGATGTGGATGGTCGGGAACACGCTCATGCCGACGCGCAGCGGGGGCAGGGGATCGCCCTGCGTGCCGTTGTCCAGGCTGATCTTGACCGGGATGCGCTGCACCACCTTGACGTAGTTGCCTGCGGCGTTTTCCGGCGGGAAGAGCGAAAAGCTGGCCCCGGTTCCGGCCTGGATGGAGTCCACCTTGCCGCCGATGGTTGCGCCGGGGAAGGCGTCGACCTCGATGCTGACGCGCTGGCCGGGCCGCACGTGGGTCAGCTGGGTCTCCTTGAAGTTGGCCGTGATCCATATCTCGCCCGGATCAAGGGGCACCAGGGCCATGATCGGCTGGCCCTTGGCCAGCATGGTGCCGGGCTCCACGGCCTTGCGCGTGACGAACCCGCGCGCGGGCGCGACGATGGTGGCGTATTCCAGGTTCAGGGAGGCCTGGCGCACCTTGGCCTTCTGGGCCTCGATCTTGCTCGACTTGATGCTGGCCTTGCCGTGGCCGATGGCCGAAAGCTTGGCCTGGGCCGACAAGAGCTTGGCCCGGGCCGTGTCGGCCTTGCTCTGGGCCTGGTCAAAGGCCGACTGGGACACGGACTGGACCCGGAGCAGGTCGCGGTTGCGGTTCAGGTCCAACTGGGCCAGGGAGAATTCGGACTGGGCCGACTGCACGTCCTGCCCGGCCGAGGCCGAGTCCTCCTCCAGGGAGGACAGGCCCGCCACCGCGTCGGCCAGGGCCACCTCGTACTCCACCGGGTCGATGCGCACCAGCGGCTGGTCCTTTTCCACCAGCTGGTTGTCCGCCACCAGCACCTCGATGACATAGCCGGGCACGCGCGGCGAAATGCTGTAGATGTGCCCGTCGATCTGGGCGTCGTCCGTGCTCACGCGGCTGCGCGAATGGTAGTAGTAGCCCAGGGCGGCCACGACCAGCATGAGGGCCACGACGCCGAGCACCTTTTTGCGCCGGGCGAAGCCGTTCTTCTCGTTTCCGTTCGGGGCCGGGGCCTGGTCTGGAGTCGGGGGGGTCTGTTCTGTCTGTGCCATAGGTCCTCAAGGGGGGGCTTTTCGTGGGGGGAAACGGCGGTCTTGGCCGCGCCGCGCGTGCCCGTGGGCGTTCACCTGCGGCGCCAAAGCATATACCTGGAATGCGGGCGGAGGTCCAGACGCGCGGTTTTATGGGCAGAGGTCAGGGGGTGTCTGTCCGGCTTGGTGTCGTCCGGTTTGGTGTCGCCTGGCCGGGTGCTGTCTGACCGGGTGCTGTCTGGCCGTTAGATTCCGCGCCGAGCACGGATTCCAAGGAACCCAGCATGGCCGAGAGCACGTCCAGCTCCGTGGCGGAAAGGCTGCACAGCTTGCGGGCAAAGGCGTCGGCAGCGGCGCGCGTGGCCACCGCAAGCACGTCCCGGCCCTCGGCAGTGAGGGCGATGGCGACCTTCCGGCGGTCTGCGGCGCAGGCAGCGCGTGTCAACAGCCCGCGCAGCACCAGGTGCTCCACGAGCTTGGAGGTGGAGGGCAGGGCCAGGCCCAGATGCTCCGAGGCCTGGGACAGGGCCGCGCCCTTGTGCAGCTGGAAGAAGACCAGGGTGCGGAACTGCGGCACGGTGAGCTCCGAGGCCCGGCCGGCGCGCATTTCCTCACGCATGGTCTGCATGAGCTTCGGGACGATGCCGATCAACTGCTCGGCACAACGTTGCGCGGTGTTTTGCACGCACACCTCCGAAAAATGATTTCTTTTGGAAACAATAAGCGCAAGCCGAGGCGTCGTCAAGGAATAGGCGCCGACCTGGCAAGAGTGGGCATTTATTTAAATAACATGCTAAAATTAAAAGATAACAATAATTCAAACAGGTGTGTAACTTTTTGCCGGAACCGATGAAATTTCGCTTGTGGGTTTGAAAACGCCTGCGTAATATGTTTCTGCGGGCAAGCTTTTGCGCGCGTCAGTGTGGCGCATAACCGCCCAGGTATGAAAATTGCTTGTACATGCGCGTCCGGAAAGGTCCAACAGGCCATGAATCCAGAGGGATACGACAGGGATCGTCCATGCAGACGCCAACGCACAGGATAACGAAATGAGTCAGTCCCCTTCCGCGCCTCGCCGCACAATGCTTTGGCTGCTGCTGGCGGCGCTGTGCCTGGCCATCGGCGGCGGGGCCTATTGGTACAAGGGCCACGCCAGCGCGGCCAAGCCAGCGCCGGGCGGCAAGAACCGGCCCGTGCCCGTGGCCGTGGCCGTGGTCGCGGCCAAGAGCCAGGACGTGGAGGTCTTCCTCACCGGCCTGGGCACGGTGACCCCGCAAAGCTCCGTGACCATCAAGAGCCGCGTGGACGGCCAGCTTATGCAGGTGCCCGTGCGCGAGGGTCAGGTGGTCCGGGCCGGGGAGCTTCTGCTGGTCATCGACCCGCGCCCCTTCCAGGTCCAACTGGCCCAGGCCGAGGGCCAGCTCAAGCGCGACACGGCGCTCCTTGAGAACTCCCGCCTGGACCTGAAGCGCTTCGCCGATCTTATGACCCAGGGCGCCATCGCCCGTCAGCAGCTCGACACCCAGCAGTCTCTGGTGCACCAGTACGAGGGGGTCGTGGCCTCGGACAAGGCCCAGGCCGACAGCGCCCGGCTGCAGATCACCTACAGCCGCATCACCGCGCCCTTCACCGGGCAGGTGGGCCTGCGTCAGGTGGACCCCGGCAACATGGTGCATGCAAGCGACCAGACCGGCCTCTTGGTCATCAACCAGCTTTCGCCCATCAACGTGCTCTTCACCCTGCCCGAGGACCAGCTGCCCCGCGTGCTGGCCAGGCTGCGCGCGGGCGGAAAGCTGCGCGTGGACGCCTACGACCGTGAGCAGACCCGCCTGCTGGGCCAGGGCGAGCTGGCCAGCATGGACAACCAGATCGACCCCGGCACCGGCACCGTGCGGCTCAAGGCCGCCTTCGCCAACGCCCAGGGCGAGCTTTTTCCCAACCAGTTCGTCAACGCCAAGCTGCTGGTGGAGGTGCTGAAAGACGCCGTGGTGGTGCCCGCCGCAGCCGTGCAGCGCGGGCAGCAGGGCACCTATCTGTATGTCGTCACGGCCGAGGGCGTGGCCAACTCCCGCCCGGTGAGCGTGGGCGAGACCGGCGATCACCAGAGCGTGATCCTGTCCGGCCTGGCCGTGGGCGAAAAGGTGGTGGTGGACGGGGCCGACCGCCTGCGCGACGGGGCCCAGGTGGAGGTCAAGGAGCGCGGCAAGCCCGGCGGCCAATCAGAAGGCAAGCCCGAGGGCCAGCCTGAAGGCGGCCAGCCCGAAACCGGCAAGCCTGAAGCGGCCAAGCCCGCAGCCGCCGCCCCGGCAGCCAAGCCCGAAATCGCCCCGGCAGCCAAGCCCGAGGCCGCCCCGAAGGCCAAGGCCGCAGCCGCGACCGCTGTCGGTCCGAAGGTCGCCCCGAAGGCCGCCCGCAAGGCCGCAGCGCAGGCCGAGCCGGACCTGTCCTCGGACCTCGCGTCCAAGACCCAGGCAGGTGACCAGGCAGGGAGCCAGTCAGGGGACCAGACAGGGAGCCGGGCCCAGGCCAGGCCATGAACATCTGCGAACCGTTCATCCGGCGGCCCGTGGCCACGGCCCTGCTGATGGTGGCCCTGGTCCTGGCGGGCATTGTGGCCTACCGCCAGCTGCCCGTGGCCGCGCTGCCCCAGGTGGACTATCCCACCATCCAGGTGCGCACCTTTTATCCCGGCGCCAGCCCGGACGTCATGGCCACCAGCGTCACCGCCCCGTTGGAGCGCCAGTTCGGGCAGATGCCCGGCCTGTCCCAGATGACCTCGGCCAGCTCCGCAGGCAGCGCCATCATCACCCTGCAGTTCTCGCTGGAGATCGGCCTGGACGTGGCCGAGCAGCAGGTCCAGGCGGCCATCAACTCGGCCTATTCCTATCTGCCCAAGGACCTGCCCAACCCGCCCGTGTACAGCAAGGTCAACCCGGCGGACGCGCCCATCCTGACGCTCGCCCTGACCTCCACGGACCTGCCCCTGTTCAAGGTGGAGGACCTGGCCGACACCCGCCTGGCTCAGAAGATCTCCCAGCTGCCGGGCGTGGGCCTGGTCAGCATCAGCGGCGGGCAGCGGCCATCCGTGCGCGTGCACGCCAACCCGCGCGCCCTGGCCTCCCTCGGCATGACCATGGACGACCTGCGCGTGGCCATCGGCGCGGCCAACGTCGACCAGGCCAAGGGCGGCTTTGACGGGCCCCGGCAGGCGGCCATCATCGGCGCCAACGACCAGCTCTTCACCAGCGAGGACTACCAGAAGCTCATCGTGGCCTGGAAAAACGGCGCGCCGGTGTTTCTGTCCGACGTGGCCGAGGTGGAGGAGGGACCCGAGGACCTGCGCCAGGCCGCCTGGATGAACACCGACCCGGCCATCATCCTGAACATCCAGCGCCAGCCCGGGGCCAATGTCATCGAGGTGGTGGACCGCATCAAGCGGCTGCTGCCCCAGTTGTCCGCCTCGCTGCCGGCCTCGGTGCACGTCACCGTGCTCTCGGACCGCACCATGACCATCCGCGCCAGCGTGCGCGACGTGCAGCACGAGCTCATGCTGGCCGTGGTCCTGGTGGTGCTCGTGATCTTCCTGTTTTTGCGCAACCTGCCCGCCACCACCATCCCCAGCGTGGCCGTGCCGGTGTCGCTTGTGGGCACCTTCGGGGTCATGTATCTGGCGGGCTTCAGCCTGAACAACCTGACGCTCATGGCGCTGACCATCTCCACGGGCTTCGTGGTCGACGACGCCATCGTCATGATCGAGAACGTGAGCCGCTACGTGGAGGAGGGCATGGACCCCTTTGCCGCCGCGCTCAAGGGCTCCAAGCAGATCGCCTTCACCATCCTTTCGTTGACCATCTCGCTCATCGCCGTGCTCATCCCGCTGCTCTTCATGGGCGACGTGGTGGGCCGCCTGTTCCGCGAGTTCGCCATCACGCTCGGCGTGACCATCCTGCTCTCGGCCGTGGTCTCCCTGACCTTGACGCCCATGATGTGCGCGCGGCTCTTGAAGCACGTCCCGCACGAGAGCCTGCCCACGCGCGGCGTGGGGGCCTGGGTCCAGCGCCAGTTCGAGCGCATGATCCAGGGCTACGCCACCAGCCTGACCTTTGTGCTGCGCCACCAGACCGCCACCCTGCTGGTGGCCGTGGCCACCCTGGCGCTCACCGTGCTCCTGTACGTCCTGGTGCCCAAGGGCTTTTTCCCGGTGCAGGACACCGGGCTCATCCTCGGCGTCAGCGAGGCCCCGCAGTCGGCCTCGTTTGTGGCCATGAGCAGGCGGCAGCAGGAGCTGGCCCAGGAGATATTGAAGGACCCCGAGGTGGAGAGCCTGTCCTCGTTCATCGGCATTGACGGCACCAACGTCTCGCTCAATAGCGGCCGCATCCAGATCACGCTCAAACCGTTGTCCGAGCGCAGCCACAGCGCCACCGAGGTCATCCGCCGCCTGTCGCCCCGGCTGGCGGAGCTGGGGGGCATTGTGCTGTTCATGCAGCCCGCCCAGGACCTGACCGTGGACGCGCGCATGAGCCGCACCCAGTACCAGTACACCCTGGAGGACGCCAACCCGGACACGCTGTCCCTGTGGGCCCCGCGCTTCCTGGACGCCCTGCGCGCCCGGCCCGAGCTCTCCGACGTGAGCAGCGACCAGCAGGACCAGGGCCTGCGCGTGCAGGTCGACATCGACCGCGCCTCTGCCGCGCGCCTGGGCATCAACCCGCAGAATGTGGACGACGCCCTGTACAACGCCTTTGGCCAGCGGCTGGTGTCCACCATCTTCACCCAGCTGAACCAGTACCGCGTGGTGCTGGCCGCCCCCCAGATCATGCAGGCCGGGCCTGCGGCGCTGGACTCCATCTACCTGCGCGGCGCGGACAACAAGCAGGTGCCGCTGACCAGCATCGCCCGCGTGACCGAGACCACGGGCCCGCTGGTCATCTCGCGCCAGGGGCAGTTTCCGTCCGTGACCCTGTCCTTCAACCTGGCCCCTGGGGTCGCCCTGGGCCACGCGGTGGACGCGGTGCACGCCGCAGCGGACGAGGTGAACCTGCCCGAGAGCACGCTGGGCAGCTTCCAGGGCACGGCCCAGGCCTTCAAGGCCTCGCTGGCGAACCAGCCGCTGTTGATTCTGGCGGCGCTGATCACGGTCTATATCGTGCTCGGCATCATGTACGAGAGCTACATCCATCCCGTGACCATCCTCTCCACCCTGCCCTCGGCGGGGGTGGGCGCGGTGCTGGCGCTCATGGTCTGCCGCATGGAGCTCACGGTCATCGCCATCATCGGCATCATTCTGCTCATCGGCATCGTCAAGAAAAACGGCATCATGATGGTGGACTTCGCGCTCGAAGCCGAGCGCGAGCTGGGCATGCCCCCGCAGGAGGCCATCTACCAGGCCAGCCTGCTGCGCTTCCGGCCCATCATGATGACCACCATGGCGGCGCTGCTCGGCGCGTTGCCCATGGCGCTCGGCACCGGCGTGGGCTCGGAGCTGCGCCGCCCGCTCGGAGTAAGCATCATCGGCGGGCTGGTCTTCAGCCAGATTCTGACCCTGTACACCACCCCGGTCATCTACCTGGCCTTTGACCGCCTGGCCCGGCGGGTGCTGGGCCACGGCGCGGCGGGCAAGCCTGCGCCGCACGAGCCGCAGGAGCCGCAAAAGCCGGACGACGGCAACGGAGCCGCAGGGTCTGGAGCGCAGGCCGCGCCTTTCGCGCCGGGCCCGGAGCATTTTGCGGAGGCGCTCCCTGCGCAGGGGGGTGCAGCGCCCGTGACGGCATCTGTGACGACGCCCGGATCGACGCCCATTCCGACGCCCGGATCGACGCCCATTCCGACGCCCGGATCGACGGCAGGGGCAACGCCCGCGACGACGCCCATGACTGTAGCAGGGCCGACAGCAGGCCCAACGTCAGGTCCGACGTCAGGCCCAACAGCAGGCCCAACAGCAGGACCGACAGCAGGACCGGCAGCAGCCTCGGGCGGCCTCGCAGCCTTTGATCCCACGGATCCGGCGTTTTATGCCGACATGAACGACGCCGGAACCAAAAAGGCCGCGCCCCGGATTTTCGGGCCCGAAGGTGACGGGGAGAAAACACCGGGTTCGCCCGCCGGGCCGAAAAAGACATGAGCCTCTCCGCCCCGTTCATCCGGCGGCCCGTGGCCACCACGCTCTTGACCCTGGCCATCGCCCTGGCCGGGGCCATCGCCTACCGCTTTCTGCCGGTGTCGCCGCTGCCGCAGGTGGATTTTCCCACCATCTCCGTCTCCGCCGCCCTGCCTGGCGCGGACCCGGAGACCATGGCGACCTCCGTGGCCGCGCCCCTGGAGCGCCAGTTCGGGCGCATCGCCGGCGTGACCGAGATGACCAGCACCAGCTTCCGGGGCTCAACCAGCATCACCCTGCAGTTCGACCTGGACCGCGACATCAACGGCGCGGCCCGCGACGTGCAAGCCGCCATCAACGCCGCGCGCGGCTTCCTGCCCGCCAACCTGCCGTCCAACCCCAACTACCGCAAGGTCAACCCGGCGGACGCGCCCATCCTCATCCTGGCCCTGACCTCCGAGGCGCACACCAGGGCCCAGCTGTACGACACCGCCGCAACCATGCTCCAGCAGAAGGTGGCCCAGGTGGGCGGCGTGGGCCAGGTTTTCGTGGGCGGCGGCTCCCTGCCCGCCGTTCGCGTGGAGCTGAACCCCACCGCCGTGAGCCGCTACGGCCTGAGCCTGGAGGACGTGCGCGGGGTGCTGGCCAGGACCAACGTCAACCGGCCCAAGGGCCAGGTTTCCCAGGGCGACCGCGCCTGGGAGGTGCAGACCAACGACCAGCTGCCGCCCACGGCTGCGGCGTACGAACCCCTGGTCTTGTCCTACCGTTCGGGCGCGGCGGTGCGCCTTTCGGACGTGGCGCAGGTGGTGGAAAGCGTGGAGGACGTGCGCGCCGCAGGCTTTGTGGACAGCAAACCGGCGGTGATGTTGGTCATCTTCCGCCAGCCCGGCGCAAACATCATCGAGACCGTGGACAACGTGCGCGCGCTCATGCCCCGGCTGGAGGCCGGGCTGCCAGGCGGCATGAAGCTGAACCCCGTGGTCGACCGCTCCCCGCCCATCCGGGGCTCCCTGCACGACGTGGAGATGAGCATGCTGCTCTCCTGCGCGCTGGTGATCCTGGTGGTTTTCGTGTTCCTGCGCACCTTCCGGGCCACGGTCATCCCCGGCGTGGCCACGGTGGTGTCTCTGGTGGGCACCTTCGCCATCATGTATCTTTTCGGCTACTCGCTGGACAACCTCTCGCTCATGGCCCTGACCATCGCCACCGGCTTCGTGGTCGACGACGCCATCGTGGTCCTGGAGAACATCACCCGCCATGTGGAGGGCGGCATGCAGCCCTTTGAGGCGGCCTTTGCCGGGGCCAAGGAGATCTCCTTCACCGTGGTCTCCATGAGCGTTTCGCTGGTGGCCGTGTTTCTGCCCATCCTGCTCATGGGCGGCATGGTCGGCCGGCTGTTCCGCGAGTTCGCCATCACCCTGTCCGCCGCCATTTTCGTGTCCATGCTGCTCTCGCTGACCACCACGCCCATGATGTGCGCCTACATGCTGCGCAAGCCCGGGCAGGAGCGCCAGGGCCGCTTCGCCAGGGGCAGCGAGGGGGTCTTCAACCGCCTGCACGCCCTGTACGCGGCCTCCCTGCGCGTGGCCCTGCGCCACCGGCGCATCACCCTGTGCGTGGCCCTGGCCACCCTGGTCCTGAACATCTACCTGTACGTGCTCATCCCCAAGGGATTTTTCCCGCAGCAGGACACGGGGCGGCTCGCCGGGACCATCCAGGCCGCCCAGGACGTGTCCTTCCAGATCATGCAGACAAAGCTCCAGCAGGTCATGACCATCATCAAGGAGGACCCGGACGTGGACCACGTTTCCGGGTTCATCGGCGGCTCGGGCGGGGGCGGCTCCACGGCCAACAGCGCGCGCATGTTCATCACCCTGGCGCCCTTCGCCAAGCGCGGCATCAACGGCGAACAGGTCATGGGCAGGCTGCGCAAGCGTCTGTCCGGCATTCCCGGCGCGCCCACCTATCTGCAGATGGTGCAGGACCTGCGCGTGGGCGGGCGGGCCTCCAGCGCGCTGTACCAGTTCACCCTGCAAGGCGAGAGCGTGGCCGACCTGAACCTCTGGGCCCCCAGGCTGCTGGGGAAGATGCGCTCCCTGCCCGAGGTGGTCGACGTGAACAGCGACCAGCTGGACCGTGGCCTCATGACCAGCCTGACCATCGACCGCCTGACCGCGGCCCGGCTTGGCGTCAGCCCGCAGCTCATCGACAACATCCTGTACGACGCCTTTGGCCAGCGCCAGGTGTCCATCACCTACGCGCCGCTGAACCAGTACCACGTGGTCATGGAGGCCGAGCCCGGGCACCTGCTCGGGGCCGAGGGCCTGCGCGACATCTACGTGCCCCTGGCGAGCGGAGCCCAGGCGCCGCTTTCGGTGTTCACGCGCTACGCCACCAACTCCACCTCGCTCGCCGTGAACCACCAGAGCCAGTTCCCGGCGGTGACCATCTCCTTCAACCTGGCCGCGGGCAAGGCCCTGGGCGACGCGGTGAAGGCCATCGAGAACGTCTCGCGGGAGCTGGGGCTGCCCGCCAGCATCCGGGGCAGCTTCCAGGGCACGGCCCAGGCCTTCCAGGCCGCCCTGGCCAACCAGCCCCTGCTGATCCTGGCGGCGCTGTTGTCGGTGTACATCGTGCTGGGCGTGCTCTACGAGAGCCTGGTGCACCCGCTGACCATCCTGTCCACCCTGCCCTCGGCGGGGGTGGGCGCGGTGCTGGCGCTGCTGACCACCGGCACGGACCTCTCGGTCATCGCCATCATCGGCATCATCCTTCTGATCGGCATCGTGAAGAAGAACGGCATCATGATGGTGGACTTTGCGCTGGAGGCCGAGCGGCGCGACCACCTGCCCCCGGAGGAGGCCATCACCAAGGCCTGCCTCTTGCGCTTCCGGCCCATCATGATGACCACCATGGCCGCGCTTCTGGGCGCGCTGCCCCTGGCCCTGGGCCAGGGCGTGGGCTCGGAGCTGCGCCGCCCGCTGGGCATCACCATCATCGGCGGGCTGGTGTTCAGCCAGGCGCTGACGCTGTACACCACGCCGGTGGTCTACCTGTACCTGGAGCGCCTGCGCCTGTGGGTGAAGCGGCGCGGCAGGGCCGGACGCCGCGCGCAGCCGGTGTAGGATATTTTTTTGTGCGTGGCTTTGCGGACCGTTTGCCTCTTCGGACGGTTTGGCTGTGCGGGCGAGTTGCCTTAGCGAACCGTTTGCCTCTTCTGACCGTTTGCCTCTTCGGACCGTTTGCCTCTTCGGACGGCTTGGCTGTACGGGCGGTTTGGCTGTGCGGGCAGTTGCCTTAGCGAACCGTTTGGTTCTGCGGACTGTTTGGTTGGAAAATCCGTTTGGATGTGAGCCCGGTTGGCTGCGCAGACCGCAGGCGCGGGGCAGACTCCCAGCCGCCCGCACTTTTCTTGACCGCGCCCTGTGCGCCCGCCGCCACAGCGCAGCGGACTTGTGCGCAGCGGACGCATTTTCAAGTCCGGCCCGCTGGGCTGGCGCAGGCCCCGGCTGGCGCAGGCTCCTGTTGTAGACACGGCCTGCGGCATCGGCCAGAATGATCCGAACCAGCACACGGGCCACGCGCCCAGGAGAATCAATGCCCGGCCCCATTTCCAGCAGCAGCGGCCAAACGCTCCAGACAGCCTGGAAGTCCCTGGCGCGCTCCTTTGAGCACCGCGACTACCGCCTGTTCTTCACCGGGCAGTTCATCTCCCTGGTGGGCACCTGGATGCAGCAGGTGGCGCAGTCCTGGCTGGTGTACCGCCTCACCGGGTCGAGCCTGAGCCTGGGTCTGGTGGGCTTTGCCGGGCAGTTTCCGGTGTTCGCCCTGTCCATTTTCGGCGGGGTCATGGCCGACAGGCTGAACCGCCGCAGCATGCTGGTGGGCACCCAGGCCGCCGCCCTCATCCAGGCCGCGATCCTGGCCTGGCTCACCTTAAGCGGGCAGGTCCAGGTCTGGCACGTGATGGTGCTGGCCGTGCTGCTGGGCATCGTCAACGCCGTGGACATCCCCACGCGCCAGTCCTTTGTGGTGGACCTGGTGGGCAAGAAGGACCTGCACAACGCCATCGCCCTCAACTCCTCCATGTTCAACGCCGCGCGCATCCTGGGGCCCTCCGTGGCCGGGGTGCTGCTGGCGGCCGTGGGCGAGGGCTGGTGCTTCGCCCTGAATTCGCTGAGCTACCTGGCGGTCATCGCCTGCCTGCTGCGCATGGGCACGCCCAGGCGCCCGGCGCCGGAGCGCAACGCCTCCGTGCTGGAGCACTTGCGCGAGGGCCTGGGCTATGCCTGGCACACCCAGGAGGTGCGCACCATCCTGCTGCTGCTGGGGGTCGCCAGCGTCATCGGCATGGCCTACGTGGTGCTCATGCCCGTGTTTGCCGAGGAGATTTTGCACAGCGGGCCGCGCGGTCTGGGCCTGCTCATGGCGGCCACGGGCTGCGGCAGCCTGGCGGGCGCGCTGCTTCTGGCCATGCGCCGGGAGGGCCACGGCATCGGCCGGTTCACCTATTTCGGCATCCTCGGCATGGGCGCGGGCCTGGTGCTCTTCGCCCTGTCCTCGGTCTTCTGGCTGTCCGCGCTGCTGCTCGTGCCCGTGGGCTTCAGCATGATCGTGGGCATGGCCTCGTCCAACACGCTTTTGCAGCTGCGCTGCCCGGACCACCTGCGGGGCCGGGTCATGGCCCTGTTCTCCATGATGTTCATGGGCATGGCCCCCTTTGGGGCGCTTTTGGCCGGTGTTCTGGCCCACGGCCTGGGGGCCAGGGCCACGGTGGTCTTGAGCGGCTCGGCCCTGGTGCTGGTGGTGGGGCTGGGCGGCCGCAGGCTGCTCAAATTCTAGGTGGAGGAGCGCATGGGCATGATTACGGCCATCCGGGCGCTGCCGCGCGGCGAGCTGCTGCGGCTTTGCGCCGCAGGCATCCTGCTGGTCGGGCTGTGCTGCGCGGCCCTTGTCTACGCCACCTCCACCGACGGGCCGGGGGAGGGCGCGGACCAGGGTGCGGAGCAGGGCGCGGGCTATGTGACCGAGGGCGGCGCAAGCTTTGCGGTGCTGCCCACGGACTCCCGCTCCTACCAGCGCAGCCTGGAGTATTACGGCGGCAAGTCCGCGCTCGTGATGCTCGAACTGCGGCAGTGGTTCGCCGGGCTCTGGCATGGGTCGTCGCTGGCGCTGGTCATCGTCTGCGGAGCGGTCCTGGCCGCCGGGGGCTGCCTGTACGCCGCCGGTGCGGATTTTCCGGACGAGGCCGATGAGCAGGACGAGCCGGGGGAGCCCGACAAATCGGACGAAGATCCTGGCGGCCGGGGCGATGGGGCACAGCCTTAGGCGAGGCTGGACGGGCCTTGCAGGCGACTTGAAGCCGACCTGAAGCCAACTTGAAGACGGGTAAACGCACGGCTCTAGATAATATCTTGAGGATCTTCAAAGAGTTCTCCAAAGATGTTCGCGCGGAAGTCTAGTGTTGGCGGGGAGTTCCGGAAAAGCCCATGTCGGGCGGGCTGTTGCGCCAGGGCTGGGTGCGCCTGTGGTCGTACTCCGTTAGCCGCCCTTGCCCGCCGACGTCTGCGTCAAGTCCGTGCTTGGCGAACGGCGGGAAATGCGCTAGTCGTGGCCCCTATGTTGACACGCAAGAAAACCCGCGCGCTTTCCGTGGGTGCTGTGGGCGTGGGCGGGGAAAACCCCGTGCGCGTGCAGAGCATGACCAACGTGGACACGCGCGATGTAGCCGCCGCAACGGCCCAGGTGGCCGAGCTGGCCCGCGCCGGTTGCGAGATCGTGCGCCTGGCCGTGCCCGACGAGGAGGCCGCGCGCGCACTCGCGCACATCCGCGCGGGCTCGCCTGTGCCGCTCATCGCGGACATCCATTTCGACCACCGTCTGGCGCTCATGGCGCTCGATGCGGGCGTGGACGGCCTGCGCATCAACCCTGGAAATATCGGCGGCAAGGCCAAGGTCGATGCCGTGGTCAGCGCGGCGGCAGAGCGTGGCGTGCCCATCCGCATCGGCGTGAACAGCGGTTCGGTGGAGAAGAAGCTGCTCACGCGCTACGGCGGGCCCACGCCCGAGGCCATGGTCGAAAGCGCGCTGGGGCACGTGGCGCTGCTGGAGCGCCGCAACTTCCACGCAATCAAGATTTCGCTCAAGTCATCGAGCGTTTTGCACACCATCGAGGCCTACCAGCTTTTGTCCGCGCGGGTGGACTACCCCCTGCACATCGGCGTCACCGAGGCCGGAACGTTGCTGCCCGGCGCGGTGAAGTCCGCCGTGGGCCTGGGCGTGCTCTTGTTCCACGGCATCGGCGACACCCTGCGCGTGTCGCTCACCCACGACCCCGTGGCCGAGATCGGCGTGGCCTATGACATTTTGCGCTCACTCGGCCTGCGCGAGCGCGGGCCGGAGGTCATCTCCTGCCCCACCTGCGGACGCACCGAGATCGGGCTCATCGCGCTCGCCGAGGAAGTCCAGCGCCGCCTGCGCGACGTGCCCGAGGTCTTCAAGGTCGCGGTCATGGGCTGCGTGGTCAACGGACCCGGCGAGGCGCGCGAGGCCGACATCGGCATCGCCGGAGGGCGCGGCGTGGGCATTGTCTTCCGCAAGGGCGAGGTCATCCGCAAGATTCGCGGCGAGGAGAACCTGCTGCCCGAGTTCATGAAGGAAGTGGACATATTTTTGAGAGAGATGAGAGCCTCCGGCGGCCAAAGGGCCTGAGGCCCTTTGGAATCCCCATTTGGCTGCGATTTCTGCGGCGGTTCCCGCCACAGAAATCGCAGCGAGCATATGAGGGGGTCCAGGGGCAGAGCCCCTGGGAGCCTTGCCAGCTACATAACTTAAATGGAGTACACGCATGCGCCTGTCCAAGACCTATGTTCCCACCCTGAAGGAAGTCCCGGCCGAGGCCGAGGTCATCAGCCACCGCCTGCTCTTGCGCGCCGGGTTCATCCGCAAGTTGACGGCGGGCATCTACACGTATTTGCCGCTGGGCCTGAAGACGCTGAACAAGGTGGCGAACATCTGCCGCGAGGAGATGGACCGCGCGGGCGCGCAGGAAATTCTGATGCCCATGGTCCAGCCCGGCGACCTCTGGCGCGAGACCGGGCGCTGGGACTTCTACGGCAAGGAGCTGTTGCGCTTCCGCGACCGGCACGACCGCGACTACTGCCTCGGACCCACGCACGAGGAGGTCGTGACCGACCTGGTGCGCGGCGAGGTGCGCTCCTACCGCCAGCTGCCCATCAACCTGTATCAGATCCAGACCAAGTTCCGCGACGAGATCCGCCCGCGCTTCGGGCTCATGCGCGGGCGCGAGTTCGTGATGAAGGACGCCTACTCCTTTGACCGCGACGAGGCCGGGGCCGACGCCAGCTACCGCCTCATGTACGACGCCTACAAGGCCATCTTCCGCCGCCTGGGCCTGGAGTTCCGGCCAGTGGAGGCCGATTCCGGCTCCATCGGCGGCAGCTTCAGCCACGAGTTCATGGTCCTGGCGGATACCGGCGAGGACACCATCGCCGTGTGCCAGGCCTGCGAGTACGCCGCCAATCTGGAGAAGGCCGAGGTGGTCTCGCCCGTGGACAAGTGCGGGTGCGGCCACGACTGCGGCCCCCAGGCCCTGGTGCCCACGCCGAACATCCACACCGTGCCCGAACTGTGCGAGTTCCTCGACATCGAGGCCGACACCGTCGTCAAGACCCTGCTGTTCGACGTGGACGGCGCGCCTGTGGCGGGCCTGGTGCGCGGCGACCGCGACCTGAACGAGGTCAAGCTGAAGAACCACCTGGGCGCGCAGGACGTACGCTTGGCCACGCCGGAGCAGGTGGTCGCCTGGACCGGCGCGCCCGTGGGTTTCGCGGGTCCGGTGGGTTTGAAGGCGCCGGGCATTAAATTGATCGCCGACCGCGAGCTGGACTTCGATTGCGGCTGGGTCGTCGGGGCCAACCAGGCCGACGCGCACCTGAAGAGCGTGGACCTGCGGCGCGACTGCACGGTCGACGCCTACATCGACCTGCGCAACATCACCGAGGGCGACAAATGCCCGCGCTGCGGCGGGGCCATCGGCTTTAGGCGCGGCATCGAGGTGGGCCACGTGTTCAAGCTCGGGCTCAAGTACTCCAAGGCCATGAACGCCGTGTTCCTGGACGAGAACGGCAAGGAGCAGGTCATGGTCATGGGCTGCTACGGCATCGGCGTGTCGCGCATCGTGGCCTCGGCCATCGAGCAGAACAACGACGCCGAGGGCATCAAGTTCCCGCCGTCCATCGCCCCGTTTGAGGTGGCGCTGCTGTCCCTCGGCGGCAAGGACGCGGAGGTCATCGAGGCTGCGGACAGGCTCTACGCCGAGCTGACCAGGCAGGGCGTCGAGGTGCTCTACGACGACCGCGACGAGCGCCCGGGCAGCAAGTTCAAGGACGCCGACCTCATGGGCATGCCCATGCAGCTGGTGCTCGGCGGCAAGGGCCTGAAGAACGGCATCATCGAGGCCAAGGACCGCCGCACCGGCGAGAAGCGCGAGCTCAAACTGGCGGACTTCGCGGCGGAGTTCGCCGACTGGCGGCGCAGCGTGCGCCAGGGCTGGGGCCTGGACATCGACTAGGCCGGGGCCGGGGTGAGCCATGCGCGTACGGAATCTGTTTTTGCGCTTTTCGGCCCGGTTCGTGAACCGTCGGCCGGGCCTGCTGTTGGCGGCCCTGTGCCTGGCGGCCTGTGTTGCGGCCTTAAGCCCCGCGCCCGTCGAGGCGGCCTCAACCGGCTCGGCGGCTGAAGCGGCAACGGCCAGCGCAACGCCGACGGGAGTGTCGACCGGCTCGCCGTCGGCCAAGGATTCGGTGGGCAAGGATTCGACTACCAAGGCCCAGCACGAGGCCCAGCGCGAGGCCGAGATCCAGCGGGAGTTCGCGGCCCAGCTCTACTACGAGCGCCTGGACCGGCTCAACGCCGTGGCCTGGCCCCTTGTGTCCGCCAACGAGGCCCTGTGCCGCCAGCGCGGCAAGGCGCACCCCAGCCTGGGGCTGGTGGCCGACTCCTTCAGCCGCCGGGCCAACAGGCAGTGGTTCCAGGCCCTGTGCGCCCTGTGGGGCGTGGGCGCGGACACGGCGGTGATCACCGGCGTCATGCCCGGCGGTCCGGCTGCGCTGGCCGGGGTGCGGCGGGGCGATGTGCTGCGCAGCGCGGGTGGCAAGCCCGTGGAGCCCTCGGGCCGCCCCGGCGAGCTGACCCGCAGGCTGGACGAACTGGCCGCCAGTGGCCCGGTGGTCTTGGAGCTTTCGCGCGCGGGTGAGCCAGCTCCCGTCACCGTGACCATTGCGGCGGCTGCGCCCGTGTGCGACACGCGCTTCACCGTGGTCGTGGGCGACGCAGTGAACGCCTACGCCGACGGTAAGAGCGTCTTCGTCACCTACGGGGCCATGAATCTCTACGCCAAGGACGAGGACCTGGCCGTGGTGCTGGGGCACGAGATGGCCCACAACATCCTGGGCCACGTGCGTCAGGACGCCTCGGGCAAGGCCGTGGGGACCACCACCCCGCAGCAGGAGACCGAGGCCGACGCCGTGGGCCTGTACTTCACGGCGCGGGCCGGGTTCAGCGTCAAGGACGCGCCCAGGGTCTGGCGGCGGCTGGCGGCCCAGGACCCCGCGCACATCAGCGCCGGGGGCGACCATCCGTCCACCGCCGCGCGCTTTTTGAACCTGGGGGCCGTGCGCGACGAGATCCTGATGCGCCAGGCCGCAGGGCTGCCGCTCATCCCCAGGCCCAGGGTGGGGCCGGGGCAGTAGTCGCACCAGTCCGCGTCGCCGCCTTTCTCCCGCAAGGGGTCCAGGGCAGTGAAGCGCCCGGTGTCGGCGGCGTTGTCGCGCCAGGGGAAGCGTGTCAGCCCGGTGTCGGGAGAAGCCGAGTCACAGGGAGGCCGGGCCGCAGGCGGCGTGGCCGTCCGGCTGTTTCGGCGCCAGGGTGACTGAGGCGCAGGGCGGCTGTCACAGCGCCTGGGGTTTTGTCACCCACTTGGTGACGGTGGGGGCCGTGTAGGTGGCGAAGCCGTCCAAGAGCGCCGCCGGGTCGGCGTTGGACAGGAGCATGCCCCGGTGCGCGGCCATGATGAAGCCCTCGGCCACGGCATGGTCCAGGAAGGCGCAGAGCGGCGCATAGTAGCCGCCCACGTCGAGCAGGCCGCAGGGCTTTTTGTGGAAGCCCAGCTGGGCCCAGGTCAGCACCTCGCACAATTCCTCCAGGGTGCCCAGGCCGCCGGGCAGGGCGATGAAGCCGTCGGCCAGCTCGGCCATGAGCGCCTTGCGTTCGTGCATGGACGAGACGACCTTGAGGCTGGTCAGGCCGTGGTGGGCCAGCTCCTTGTCGCGCAGGACCTCGGGGATGATGCCGATGACCTGGCCGCCCGCTGCCAGCGCGCTGTCGGCCAGCTGGCCCATGAGCCCCACGTTGGAGCCGCCGTAGACCGTGGTCAGGCCCCGGCGGGCGATCTCCGCGCCCAGGGCGCGGGTGGCGGCAAGGTAGTTCGGGTTGGTGCCGGGGTTGGACCCGAGGAAGACGCAGACGCGGCGCATGGCGCACTCCTTTGCTGACATGATGGAGTGAGGGGATGACGTGAAGGGATGACATGACCCCGGCGGACGCCAGTTCCGGCAACAGGCGAACCCCCGCTGCGTATAGCGCGGGGGTGATTTGCGCAAGACCGGGGCGTTTGCCCGCAGCCCTGGACCACATTTGGACAGCCGGGGCAATTGGGCGTATGGCTTCAGCCCATGTCGCACATCGTCAGCGTCACCGATCTCACCCAGGCCCTCAAGGACGTGCTCGAAGCCGAGTTCCCCTTTGTCTGGGTGCGCGGCCAGGTGACCAACCTCGCGCGCCCGGCCTCCGGGCATTTGTATTTCACCCTGTCCGACGCGGGCGCGGCGCTGCCCGTGGTCTGGTTCAAGAACAGCCAGGGGCGCGGGGGCTCCTCCCGGAACATGGGCAAGGGCGGCGCAAAGGCCGATGCAATCGACACAGCCGACACCACCGACAGCGTCGACAGAGTCGACAGAATCGACAGGATAGACCCGCTCACCGGCGAGGTGCTGGAGCCGGGCCGCGACGTGGCGGCAAGCCTGGCCGACGGCCAGGAGGTGCTGGTGGCCGGGCGCGTCTCGGTCTACGCCGCGCGCGGGGCCTACCAGCTGGTGGCCGAGCTGGTGCAGCCAAGCGGCGTCAGCGACCTGGCCCTGGCCTTTGAGGCGCTGAAGCGCACGCTGGAGGCCCGTGGCTGGTTCGACGAGGCGCGCAAGAAGCCCATCCCGGAAAGCCCGCTGCGGGTGGCGCTCGTCACCTCGGGCCAGGGCGCGGCGGTGCGCGACTTTTTGCGCCTGGCCGAGGCGCGCGGCGCGGGCGCTGCGCTGCGCATCTACCCGACCCTGGTGCAGGGCGAGGCGGCGCGCGCCCAGATCGCCGCTGCGCTGGACGCGGCCAATGCCGACACTTGGCCCGGAGGCGGCAAGGTCGACGGCGGCAAGGCCGAGGTCATTGTGCTCATCCGGGGCGGCGGCAGCCTGGAGGATCTCTGGGCCTTCAACACGGAAATTGTGGCCGAGGCCATGGTCCGCTCGGCCATTCCGGTGGTCACGGGCGTGGGCCACGAGCCGGACGTGACCATCGCCGACTTCGTGGCCGACAAAAGATTTTCCACGCCCTCGGCCGTGGCTGCCGGGCTGTGGCCCCTGCGCGCGGACCTCATGCAGGCCGTGGACGGCCTGGAGGCGGATCTCAAGCGGGCCTTTTCAGCGCTGCTGGAGCGCAAGCAGGCCCGGCTGGCGGAGCTGCGGCGGGGCCTGGCCTGGCTTTCGCCGGTGCAGCGCCTGGCGCGGCTGGACGAGGCCTGGCAGGAGGCTTCGCGGCGGCTGCTGGCCGCTGGCGGGCGGCTCTTCGGCGCGCGCCGGGAGCGCCTGGCCAGGGCCGTGCGCGGTCTTTCCCGGGCCTTTGGGCCCGCTGCGGTGCAGGCCCGGCAGGAGCGGCTGGCCGGGGCCGTGCGTGATCTTTCCCGCGCCTTTGGCCTGGCAACGGTGGCTGCGCGCCAGGCCGAGGTGGACGCCCTGCGCGGGCGGGCGGATCTGGCCGAGGGCCTGGCCCTGGACCGGGCCGGGCGGCAGGTGGAGCTGCTGGCCGCGCGGTTGGCCGGGCTGGACCCTGAGGGGCCGCTGGCGCGTGGGTACAGCCTGGTGCGCGTGGAGCGCACGGGCCGGTTCCTGCGCTCCAGCGCGGAGGTCGTTCCGGGCGACCGCCTGGGCGTGCGCACTGGTGACGGCGAGGTGGCGGCGGTGGTGGCCGGTGAAGTTTTGGGCGATGTTCCGGAAGGTCAGGGAGGCCAGGCCTGATGCGCCGGGCGCTCCTGCTCCCATTGCTGGCGCTGTGCCTGCTGCCCGGGCTGGCCCTGGCGGGCCGGGCTGTCCAGGCCAAGATGTCCGCGCCAAAGCTGGACTGCCCGGACTCCGCAGGCCTGGGCGAGCCGTTCGTTGTGCGCCTGCGCCTGGCCAGCGCGCCGAAAAGCGTCAGCCTGACCTGGCTGGCGCGGCGGATCAGCCTGACCGGGCGCTCTATTCCCGGCAGGCCCGGCAGTCCCGGCAGTCCCGGCGGCTGGGAGACCGTGGCCCTGCTGGGCACGGACGTGGGCAACACCTCCCTGGGCCGCCACGGGCTGGTGGTCCGCCTGGGCGGAAAGGGCGGGCGCGTGATGCAGAAGAGCATCGCGGTGCTCCCGGTCAAGCGCCCGGTGGAGAGCCTGGAGCTGGACCCGGCCATGGTCACCCCGCCTGCGGAGGCCTATCCGCGCATCCAGGCCGAGCGCCAGCAGATCCAGGGCCTGCTGGCGGGCCTGCTGGAGCGCCCGGCAAAGGCGGGAGTCGACGGGCGCAACTGGAGCCTGCCCCTGGCCCGGCCCGTGCCGGGCGAGGTGTCGAGCATCTACGGCATCGGGCGCATATTGAACGGCCAGCGCCGCGCCCCGCACCGGGGGCTGGACATGGAGGCCGAAACAGGGGAGCCTGTGCTCGCGGCGGCGGACGGGACCGTGCTCTTCTCCGGCCCGCTCTACTACGCCGGGAACGCGGTGTACCTGGACCACGGCCAGGGCCTGGCGACCTCGTACTTCCACCTCTCGCAGCGGCGGGTGGAGACGGGCGCGCACGTTGCGCGCGGGCAGGTGCTCGGACTGGCCGGGGCCACGGGACGCAGCACGCGCTCGCACCTGCATTTCGGCGTGTGGGCCCTGGGGCGGCTTGTGGACCCCGAGCCGCTCTTTCTGTATGGTCCCCTCCCATAAGGCGGCATGAACCTCCGATGGAGCACTGATGGTCAAGGACAAGTCCAAGGATACTTTCGAGAAGCGCCTGGAGCGCTTGCGCGGCATAGTCGACGCCCTGGAGCGCGGCGACCAGCCCCTGGAGCAGGGCCTGGCCCTGTACAAGGAGGGCCTTGTGCTGGCCGGGGATTGCGGCCGCCAGTTGGAGAGCGCCAAGAACGAGGTCAAGCTCGTGCAGGAGGGCCTGCTCAAGGAGTTCGCCGCCCTGGACAGCCTGGCCGACAGCACCGGAGGCGAGGATTCATGAGCGCGACAGCGGCTCCCGTGAACGTCAAAGAGGCCCTGGCCCTGCGCGCGGCCGAGGTCGAGGCCTATCTGGCCGACTGCCTGCAGGACCGGGACATCCCCGAGCGCCTGCTTTCCAGCATGGAGTACAGCCTGCATGCCGGGGGCAAGCGCCTGCGGCCCGTGCTGCTGCTCAGCTTCGCGCGGCTCTTCGCAGGCAAGGGCTCGGGCCTGGGCAGGCGGATCATGCCCTTTGCCAGCGCCCTGGAGCTGATCCACACCTATTCGCTCATCCACGACGACCTGCCGGCCATGGACAACGACGACCTGCGCCGGGGCAAGCCCTCCAACCACAAGCAATTCGACGAGGCCACGGCCATCCTCGCGGGCGACGGCCTCTTGACCGAAGCCTTCTGCCTCATGCTGACCTGCATGGGCGAGGGGGCCGTCCCGGCGGAGCGCGTGGCCCGCGCCACCCACGCCGTGGCCGAGGCTGCGGGCGCGGGCGGCATGGTCGGCGGCCAGGCCCTGGACATGGAGTACACCGCCAAGCCCGGCGTGAGCCTTGAGGAACTGCGCGGCATGCACGCCATGAAGACCGGCGCGTTGATCACCGTGTCCTGCGTGGCCGGGGCCGTGCTTGCCGGGGCCAGCCTCGTCGACGTGCGCCGCGCGCGGGAGTATGGCTGCGCCGTGGGCCAGGCCTTCCAGATCGCCGACGACATCCTGGACGTGACCGGCGACACGGCCACCCTGGGCAAGCCCGCAGGCAGCGACGAGCGCCAGGGCAAGACCACCTATCCGGCGCTGCTGGGCCTTTCCGAGAGCCGCCGCCTGGCGCGCGAGCGCGCCGCTGCTGCCGTGGCCAGCCTGGAGCCCTACACCTGCCAGGAGGCGGACTTCCTGCGCGCCCTGGCCCGTTACATCGTGGAGCGGGTCAACTGATGAGCATGCCGACCACTCCGGCGCTGCGCATTCCGGCCATTCCGGCGGCCATTACGGCGAGCATTTCGGCGGCCCCGCGCCCATTGCGCTGAAGGACCATTGCACATGACCGACATCCTTCCCACATCCCTGCTGGCGCGGGTGAGCCGCCCGGCCGACGTGGCCCGCATGAGCCTGGACGAATTGGCGCAGCTGGCCGTGGAGCTGCGCCGGGTGATCATCGACCAGTGCTCCGAGGGCGGCGGGCACTTGGCCCCGTCGCTCGGCGTGGTGGAGCTGACCCTGGCCTTGTACAAGGCCTTTGACTTCGAGCAGGACAAGCTCATCTGGGACGTGGGCCACCAGGCCTATGCCCACAAGCTGCTGACCGGGCGGGTGGGGCGCTTCCACACCCTGCGCAGCCTGGACGGCGTGAGCGGGTTCCCGCGCATGAGCGAGAGCCCGTATGACCACTTCGGCGTGGGGCATTCCAGCACGTCCATCTCCGCCGCGCTGGGCATGGCCATGGGCCGCGACCTGGCCGGGAGGGATAATCAGGTGGTCTCGGTCATCGGCGACGGCTCCATGACCGCCGGGCTGGCCTATGAGGGCCTGAACCAGGCGGGCGACATGGGCCGACGCATGGTCGTGGTCTTAAACGACAACGAGATGAGCATCTCGAAAAACGTGGGCGCGCTCTCAAGCTTTCTCTCGCGCAAGCTTTCCCGGCCCGCGCCGCAGCGCTTCAAGCGCGGGTTCGAGTCCTGGCTGGCGGGCATTCCGCACATCGGCAAGGACCTGGCCATGTATGCGCGGCGCAGCGAGGACTCGCTGAAGACCTTCTTCACGCCGGGCATGCTCTTCGAGGCCTTCCGCTTCACCTACCTCGGGCCCATCGACGGCCACGACACCGCCAGCCTCATCGACGTGTTCGAGCAGACCAAGGGCATGGACCGCCCGGCCCTGGTCCACGTGCTGACCAAGAAGGGCCGGGGCTACAAGCCGGCGGAGACCAACCCCACGTACTTTCACGGCGTGGGCAGCTTTGAGCCCGAGACCGGGTTGGCCCCTGCCAGGCCCGGCGGCGGGCCCAAGTCCTACACCGAGGTGCTGGGCGAAACCCTGTGCCGCCTGGCCGAGGCCGACAGCGCCATCGTGGCCATCACCGCAGCCATGCCCGAGGGCACCGGCACGGACTGCTTCCGCGCAAGCCACCCGGAGCGCTTTGTGGACGTGGGCATCTGCGAGCCCCACGCAGTGACCTTCGCCGCCGGGCTGGCCACCCAGGGCTTCAAGCCCGCGGTGTGCATCTACTCGACCTTTTTGCAGCGCTCCTACGACCAGATTGTGCACGACGTGTGCCTGCAGAACCTGGGCGTGAGCTTTTTCCTGGACCGCGCCGGGCTGGTGGGCGAGGACGGGGCCACGCACCACGGCGTGTTCGACATCGCCTTCCTGCGCCACGTGCCGAACCTGACCTTCATGGCGCCCAAGGACGAGGCCGAGCTGGCCCAGATGGTGGCCACGGCCCTGGCCCAGCCCGGACCAGCGGCGGTGCGCTATCCGCGCGGCGTGGGCCCCGGGGCGGACGTGCCCCTGGCCACCGAGGCCCTGGACACCCTGCCCATCGGCCAGGGTGAACTCTTGCGCGACGGCGCGGACGCGGTCATCATCGCCCTGGGCTCGCGCGTGTACCCGGCCCTGGAGGCCGCGCAGGCGCTGGAGGCGGAGCAGGGCCTGTCCGTGGCGGTGTTCAACGCCCGGTTCATCAAGCCCCTGCCCGAGGCGCAGCTCTTGGAACTGGCCGGGCGCTTCAAGCGCCTCATCACGGCCGAGGAGGGCTGCCTGGCGGGCGGCTTCGGCTCTGCCGTGCTGGAGCTTTTATCCGACCGCAACATGCTGGCCGGGCGCACAGTCCGCCGCGTTGGCATCCCGGACCAGTTCGTGGAGCACGGCACCGCAAAGGAACTGCGCGCCAAGGTCGGCATCGACAAGGCCGGGATCAAGGCGGCGGTGCTGGAAGCGGTGGGCAAGCCCTAGCAGGCTGTTGGAAAACGGTAATTTGCTGCGTTGCCGCAAAAAAGTTCAAATCCTCACGTACGAAAAGTACGCTTCGGCCTTGAATTTTTTTGCGCCTTGCAGCGTACCATTGTTGAATAGCCTGTGTTCTTATTTTTTTTCAACGGTCGGCAGAGCCGACAAGCCCTAGAAATACCCCAAACTCTTCAGCGTTTCCAACTGCCGCTCCTTGTCCTGGTCGCGGCCCGCGCGCTCGTCGGCGCCTGACTCGGCGGACCCGGCGGGCCTGGTGCAGGGCATGCAGCCCAGCGAGCGAAATCCCTCGTGGTACAGCTCGCAGTACGGCAGCCCCTCACCCGTGATGAACGACCAGATGTCCAGCTCTGTCCAGTCCAGGAGGGGGTTCACCTGCCAATGTTCGGGGCAGCCGCCGGACTCGTCCGATGTTTGCGCCCGCAATTCCGCGTACTGCCGCGCCTGGCGCGAGGGGTGCTCGTCGCGCCGGATGCCGGTCAACAGCGCAGCCGTGCCGGTTGCGGCCAGGGCGCGGCAGAGCGGCAAAATTTTGAGGTCGCGGCAGCAGGCGACCTTGTCCACGGCCACGGGGTAGGCGGCCAGGTCCACCTGGGGCCGGGCGATGGTCAGCGCCACGTTCCAGTCCGCGCAGAGCCTGTCGCGGAAGGCCGTCACCTGCGGGAACTTGCAGCCCGTGTCGATGGAAATGGCTTTCAGGGGGCTGTTGGCGCGCAACGGTCCGTAACTGGAACCGGAAGCGGCCTTGGCCAGCGCCTCCCGCCACAAATACAGCGCCACGCCGGAGTCCTTGCCGCCGGTGTAGGCCACGGCCACCTGCGCCGGGGCCATGGCCGCACGCACGGCTGCCAGCACCTGGCGGCTGCGGGCCAGCTTGTCCGCCAGCGGGGCAACTGGCGGCAGGGGGCCGAGGGCGTTCAGTTCCGTGAAGGGCTGGGCGGCGAGGGGCACGGCGTCTCCTTATTCTAGCTGCGGCGGCTTGCCGGGAGGGCGAAAATCCGGGAGCGTGGGCCAACCCCCGACACCCGGAGGCCGAAGCCGGGCCCATGCTGAAGAATATCGCCGGGATTGTCCAGGCCCAGGCGCTCCCAGGGGCGCTGGCGCTGCGTCTGGTGGGGCGCGGCCACCAGCTCCTGAGCGGCCTGACCGAGGTTTTCCTCTGGACCCCCGCAGATAATTCTTGACGGCGCGGGTTGGAACGCTTAAATGTTCCTTCCTCGCAAGGGGGCTCGTAGCTCAGTGGATAGAGCGCCGGACTACGAATCCGTAGGTCGCAGGTTCAAATCCTGCCGGGCCCACCATTTATTTATAAGGTTAAAGCGCCAAGCCGTAAGGCGACCTGCGCTTTGACCTGCAAAAGGCCATCTCGTTCACACGGGGTGGTCTTTTTGCTTTCCCGCGCAAACGCCTTGTCTCGTCGGCGAGGCCACCTACGGCATTCACGCCTGCTCGGCCTCCAGGTTCGTGCGGGGTGTGGAGGCTTCGCGGCGACGTCCTGTTCCGATCGCAGCAGGGCCTGGAGCGTGTGGGCGGCGTGCGGGAAGCCGTCACGAGGAAAGCGGCCCGAGGCCGGTCCATGCCCGCCGGGCGGTGGCGGCTTGCGTCTGGACTTCCGCGCGCGCCGCTGCTAGGGGGTGCGCATGAAAACAATCACCGGCTCCCTGGTCCCCGGCAAGAACGGCATGTTGCACCCCATCTTCACCTGCAGCTGCAAGCAGGTCATGGACGACTACCAGATGGCCCCGGTGGTCGAGGTGTCGTGTCCCAAGTGCCAGGCCGCCAAGACCTTCCGCATCGTCGAATTCGCCCCCCGGCAGTGGCGCATCAAATAGCCGCGCCCTTCCCGACTGCCTGAGCCGCGCTGTTCCTGCATTTCGCCCGGCGCACTTGCGGCCCTGGACCGCCCTGGCGGGTCCGGGGTCGTGCCGTGCGCCCGGCGGCCCGTGCCCTTGAGCGGGGACATGTGCAGGGGCGGTGCGCAGGCCCAAAAAAAGGGCTGCGGTCGTGCGACGGCAGCCCTTTTGCGTTGCCGCTGCGCTCGGCGCGGCTTTACAGGGCGAACTCGCCGCCCGTGTAGATGACCTTGCTGCCGCCGCCAGCGAGGGTGGCCGTGACGGTCTTGTCCTCGGTGTTCACCAGGTCCCAGTGCAAGGCCGAGTCGTTGAAGCCCAGCGTCTGTTTCAGCTCCGCGTCGAGGGTGGCCTGGTCGCCTGCGAAGGTGTCGGCGTAGCTGGCGCCCACGGCCACGTGGCAGTTGCCGAAGGGTCCGCCGAAGTTCTCGTCGAACAGGGTGTTGGCCATGAAGGTGTCGATGCGCGAATGGCGGCGGTCGGTGAGCGAGAACTCGCCCAGTTGGGCCGCGCCCTCGTCCATGGCCAGCTGCTTCTGCACGAACTCCTGGCCCTCTTTGGCCGTGACGGTGACCGCGCGGCCGACCTTGAACTCCAGGCGCACGCCCTCCACCCGGTTGCCGGAGCGGTAGCTCGGCTGGTCGGCAAAGTACACGCCCTCTGTGCCGCGCCAGTCGGGCGAGAGGAAGATCTCGAAGCTCGGGATGTTGTGGCCCGAGACGCCCAGCCAGCGCCGCTGCGCCCCGGGCGTCACGATGAGGTCGCAGTGCTCGGACTCGATGCGCAGGCTCTGGATGTCGAGCTGGCCCAGGGCCTGCTTGACCCGCTGGGCGTCCTCGAAGACCCCGGCCCAGCGCGCGGCCGGGTCGGCGTCGTCCAGGAAGCAGGCCTGGCGGATGACCCGGGCGTATTCCTCAACACTCAGGCCTGCGCAGCGCGCCTGCTCCGGCGTGGGATAGGCGCACAGCGTCCAGCCGAATGCGCCGGTCTGCTCGCGGCCTTCCATGATCTCGCGCAGGAATTTTCGGGCCACGGCGGCCTGGCCGATCTTGGACGGGTCCGTGCCTGCCAGGTGCGTCAGCGACTGGGGCGCGATGAGCGAGATGAGCCCCGAAAGGTTCTGCATCAGCTCGCGGTCGCCGGGGGGCACGGTTTTAATTTGCGTGTCGGAGCCTTTACCGTAGAAGGACAGCTCCATGTTGCTGGTCAGGTTCTGGCGGGCCACGGGCACCATGCCCTCGTCCATCAAGAGGTCGAACACGGCCTCGGCCAGGGGCGTGGCAGGCTGGTCAAAGCGCAGCAGGATGAGGTCGCCGGGGGTGTAAGGGCTGGTGCGCGCGGTGGAGAGCCCCCACCAGAGGGTGCGGGCGTATTTTTTGAGCTCGTCGGTGCTGAACATGCGGGGCTGCCTTGGGAGAAGATTTCCGGCCGGACTTCAGTTTGGCTTGAGTTTGGCTTGAGCTTGGCTTGGGCCTGGCCAGGGCCGGAACGGATGGTGAAAGCATAGCCCATGCGGCGCGGAAGCTCAACCAGGGCTGTTGCGGCGAGTTCTGGCAAAGGCCTCGGCTTTGGCTTGACACCAAGCGTGCGGTAGAGCTATCAGCAACCCCGGAGCCTGCGCGCTCGGTTGCTTGCCTACATTGTGCGAGGAAAACGGCGCCTGGCCCTCCGGACTGCCTCCCAACCGGGGGACTGGCCGGAATGGGCTGACGATAATTCCTATTTTTACACACTTGGAGGGTACAATGGGCTACAAGGTAACTGTCGATCACGACAAGTGCATCGGCGACGGCGAGTGCGTGGACGTTTGCCCCGTCGAGGTCTACGAGCTGCAGGACGGCAAGGCCGTTCCCGTGAACATGGAAGAGTGCCTGGGCTGCGAGTCCTGCGTGGAAGTTTGCGAGCAGGACGCCATCACCATCGAAGAAGAGTAGCCCACAGCAGCTTCGGCTGAACGGGCGGGAGCGGCCTTGCGCCGCTCCCGTCCCTTTTCGCGCCGCACCGCTCTCTTGGCCCTGGCCGGGCCAGGGCCGTGGAGCAGCGCGTCCGCCTGGTGGTGGCGGTTTTGGCGCCGGGTGGACCCCGGCTTTTTTGTATGCTCCGGCCCCCTTTGCCAAGTCCCGGTGCGTGCCCATATTCCCTTGTGGCCTCCGGCCCGGAGGCCGTGCGCCGCACCCGGCGAATTCTTGTGAGGAGTCCCGCATGGCCCTTGATCTCAGCGAATTTTTCCAGAAGTATGAGGCGATCATCGGCGAGTCCGATCAGGTCTTCAACGCCGTGCGCGCAAAGTATGCCGAGAACGTGCGCTGCGAAAAGGGCTGCAGCGACTGCTGCCACGCCTTGTTCGACCTGACCCTGGTGGAGGCCCTGTTCCTGAACACGGTCTTCGGCGCGCGCTTCACGGGCCAGGACCGCACGCGCATCCTCAAGCGCGCGGACGAGGCCGACCGCCTTGTGCACCGCCTCAAGCGCGACGCCTTTCGCGCCGTGAAGGACGGCCAGAACGCCCAGGATATTTTGCTGGAAATGGCCAAGGTGCGCGTGCGCTGCCCGCTGCTGGACGACAACGGCCTGTGCGAGATGTACGACGCCAGGCCGGTCACCTGCCGCATCTACGGCGTGCCCACGGCCATCGGCGGCGAGGCCCACACCTGCGGCAAGTCCGCCTTTGAAAAGGGCAAGGCCTACCCCACGGTCTACCTGGACCGCATCCAGGACCGCCTGTACGCCCTGAGCCACGAGTTGGCGGCCAGCCTGAACACGCAGTACAAGGGCCTGGGCGAGGTGCTGGTGCCGGTGTCCCTGGCGCTGTTGACCGAGTACACCGAGGAGTATCTGGGCATCAAGAAGCCCGGAGACGCCGCCGCCTCTGCCTCCGCTGGCGAGACGCCCGCCGCTGCGCCCGCAGAAGCCTCCGCCGAAATTCCCGCCCCTGGCGCCCGCCCCAGAACCTCGGCCCAGGCCCCCAGGGGCAAGGCCCTGGCGGGCAAGGGCCTGACCGAGTGCGCAGGCTGCTCGCCGGAGACCAAGCAGGGCGGCTGCGCGGGCTGCGCGCCCAAGAGCTTCACCATCGGCCAGGCCCCGGAAAGGCCGGTTAAGAAGCCTGCGGCCAAGGCCGTCGCCAAGCCCGCTGCCAAAGCTGCGCAGAAGACGCCCGCCAAGGCCGCAGAGAAGACGCCCGCCAAGAAATCGGCGAAGCCGACGGGCAAGGGCTAGTCCATGGAGCAGATGTACACCCCGGAGCAGATCGAGGAACAGAAGCGCGCCATGTACGAGCGCATGACGCCCCGGCGCAGGCGCTTTGTGGACCGCATCGGCTACGAGCAGTGGGACCCGTTCCAGGCCCCGTTCGATCCCATCGACATCCGCACCGACAAGATGGGCCACACCGCCCACGAGCTGCTGAACAAGTACTTCAAGACGCTGCAGGCGATGCCGGACCCGGACTACATGCAGACCCTTTCCGAGTTCATGGTCCTGCTGGTCATGAACATCGAGAAGGTGCGGCCCATCCTGGAGTTCAGCGACTGGTACAACGCCCTGCTGAAAGAGCGCGGCGTCACCCTGAAATAACGGCGCGTCCGCGCCGCCTGGAGAAGCAAGCAATGAGCGAAGAGCCGAAGTACAACAACGTCGACGAGTATATCAAGCACCTCAAAGAACAGCTCATGGCCAACTCGGAGTGCGGCAACACGCACTACAACCTGGGTGTGGCCTACCTGTCCAAGCGCGAGTACATGGACGCCGAGCACTGCTTCCGCGAGGCCACGGCCAATTCGCCCAAGATGGCCGAGGCCTACGTGCAGCTGGGCGGCATCTGCCTGGAGCGCGGCGACCTGGAGGGCTGCCTGAACTTCAACCGTATCGCCACGCAGCAGCGCCCGTTCTTTGCCGTGCCCTGGGGCAACATCGGCTTCGTGCTCATGCAGCTGGGCGATTCCGAAAAGGCCATTCCGGCCTTGCAGAAGGCCATCAAGTACGACCCCGGCTTTGTGCAGGCCCTGGCCACCCTGGGCAGCGCCTTCTTCTCGCGCGGGGAACTCGACGACGCGCTGACGCACCTCAAGAAGGCCGTGGAGCTGCAGCCCATGTTCGGCCCGGCCTGGAACAACCTGGCCCTGGTCCAGGCCGAGAAGGGCGACTGGGCCGCTGCGGTCGAGTCCGTGAAAAAGGCCCAGGCCAGCGGCTACGAAGTGCCCCAGGCCTTCCTGGACGAGATCGCCCAGAACAACAAATAGGGCGGACCGGAGGCCGTATGGCCCACTCCCGCGACCTCAAGCGCTCCCTGCGCGCGATCCTGTCCGGGGACGGCTGGGCCGCGCGCCTGGCCGAACTCGACAGCCTGCCTGCGCGCCGCCTCATGGGCCCGCTCTTCTCCCTGCTGCTGGACCCGGTCGAGGTCGTGCGTTGGCGCGCGGTGGCGGCCTTTGGCCGGACAGTCGCCCGCATGGCCGACAGTTCTGCCGAGGGCGAAGGCCTGGAGGCCGCCCGGGTGGTGCTGCGCCAGTGCCTGTGGCGCTTGAACGAGGAATCCGGCGGCGTGGGCTGGGGCGTGCCCGAGGCCCTGGGCGAGACGCTCGCCCTGCACCGGCGGCTGGCGGGCGAGTTCCACCGCGTGCTGGCGTCGTATGTGCGCGAACCGGAGCGCGGCGAGGGCAACAGCCTGGACCACGTGCCCCTGCGCCGGGGCGTGTACTGGGCGCTGGGGCGGCTGGCCCAGGCGTTTCCGGGCCTGCTGGAGCGCGAAATTTCCACCCTGCGGGCCGGGCTCAGGGAAGAGGACGGGGCCTGCCGGGGCCTGGCGGCCTGGACCCTGGGCATTCTGGGGGCGGCGGAGGCCGCGCCGGAACTGGCCGCCCTGGTCTTCGATCCCGCCGAGGTGGCGCTGTTCGTTGACGGCGAGCTGCGCCGGACCACGGCGGGCGCGCTGGCGAGCGAGGCGCTGCAAAGGTTGGCGGGCAATTGAAGTTCAGCGCGATTCCTTGTTGACAACCAGAAGGCCCTGGCTTAAATGAATCTCCCTTGAGCAAAATAGGCGCGTAGCTCAGTTGGTTAGAGCACTTGCTCGACACGCAAGGGGTCAGGAGTTCAAGTCTCCTCGTGCCTACCATATTATTGCGGAAAGGGAGGCCTTAGCGCCTCCCTTTCCCTTTTTTGCCACAAACGGTTCGGTGCCCCGCCTCAACCGGGGGCCGCGCCAGGTCGGGCGATGAGATCCGGGTCGCCGAACGTCCGGGTGAATGAACGTCCGGGTGAATGAACGTCCGGATCGTCGAACGTCCGGGTCACAACGGCCCGGATCAAGCCAGGAGAGAATGCCGTGCAGCCTGCCAGACAGATCGAAGTCGCTGGTCAGCAAGTATCCGTCGAGGCGGGGGCTTCCTGCGCAGACGCCCTGAAACTGGGCCTCTCCGGCAAGCAGTTCAAGAGCGCCGTGCTGGTCCGCTGCGGCGAGACCCTGCTGGACCTCTCCGCGCCCATCCCGGCGGACTGCGCCGGGCTTTCCCCCCTCGGCGCAGACACGCCCGAGGGCCTGGTCGTCATCCGCCACTCCACCGCCCACCTCATGGCCGAGGCGGTCAAGAAGCTCTTCCCCGCAGCCAAGGTCACCATCGGCCCGGCCGTGGAGAACGGCTTCTACTACGATTTCGACTACGAGCGTCCCTTCACGCCGGAAGACCTCGAAGCCATCGAGGCCGAGATGGTCCGCGCGGTTGGCGCGGACAAGCCGTTCGCCTGCGAGGTCATGCCCAGCGCGGCGGCGCGCGAGCGTTTCGCCAGCCAGGGCGAGACCTACAAGGTGGAGCTCATCGACGACCTGGCTGTGCCCACGGTGACGGTCTACACCCAGGGGAATTTTTCCGACCTCTGCCGCGGCCCCCACGTGCCGCGCACCGGCCTGCTCAAAGCCTTCAAGCTGACCAGCGTGGCCGGAGCCTACTGGCGCGGCGACGAGAAGAACCCGCAGCTCCAGCGCATCTACGGCACGGCCTGGGCCAACCCCAAGGACCTGAAGCAGTACCTGGACCGCCTGGAAGAGGCCAAGAAGCGCGACCACCGCAAGCTCGGCGTGGCGCTGGACCTGTTCAGCTTCCACGAGGACGTGGGCGGCGGCATGGTTTTGTGGCACCCGCACGGGGCGCTGGTGCGGGCCATTTTGGAGGACTTCGAGCGCAAGGAGCACCTGAAGCGCGGCTACCAGCTGGTGCAGGGCCCGCTGATCCTCAAGCGGGAATTGTGGGAGAAAAGCGGCCACTACGACAACTACCGCGAGAACATGTACTTCACGGAGATCGACGAGCAGGCCTACGGCATCAAGCCCATGAACTGCCTGTCGCACATGCTCATCTTCAAGAACAAGCTGAAAAGCTACCGCGACCTGCCCCAGCGCTACTTCGAGCTGGGCGTGGTGCACCGCCACGAAAAAAGCGGCGTGCTGCACGGGCTGTTGCGCGTGCGCTCCTTCACCCAGGACGACGCGCACATCATCTGCCGGCCGGACCAGCTGCGCGAGGAGATCGTCGGCGTGGTGCGCTTCGTGCGTGATGTCATGGACATCTTCGGCTTCAACTTCACCGCCGAGATCAGCACCCGGCCCGAGAAGAGCATCGGCTCTGACGAGGACTGGGAGCGCGCCACGGATGCGCTGAAGGACGCGCTCGACCACATGGGCATGGCCTATGAGATCAACGCGGGCGACGGCGCGTTTTATGGCCCCAAGATCGACATCAAGATCAAGGACGCGCTGGAGCGCAGCTGGCAGTGCGCCACGGTGCAGTGCGACTTCACCCTGCCCGAGCGCTTTGATTTGTCCTACATCGGCGAGGACGGGGGCAAGCACCGCCCGGTGATGCTGCACCGCGTGATCCTGGGCTCCATCGAGCGCTTCATGGGGGTGCTCATTGAGCATTTCGCCGGGGCCTTCCCGGTCTGGCTCGCTCCGGTCCAGGCGCGCATCCTCACCGTGACCGACGCGCAGAACGGCCACGCCGAAAAAGTCTTGCGGTTTTTGCAGGAACAGGGCATACGCGCCGAAGCGGATGTACGCAATGAGAAGCTCGGCTACAAGGTGCGCGAGGCTCAGCTTGAGCGTATTCCGTTCATGTTCATCGTTGGAGACAAGGAAGTGGAAGCCGACAGCGTCAATGTGCGCGTGCGCGCAGGCGCTGATGTCGGACTTGTGCCGCTTGCCGAAGCCGCCCGCATTGTGCGCGAGGCGGCGAATGAACCATTCAAGCGCGGAGGGATGAGCTATAGCTTTTCCTAGACGGCAGGACCAGCATCCCAAGGATGATGGCGTCCGCCGAAACGAGCGGATACGTATACCCCAGGTGCGCGTCGTCGACGACGAAGGCACGCAGCTCGGGATCATGGCGACTTCGGATGCTTTGGCCCTGGCACAGGGCAAGGGATTTGACCTGGTTGAGGTCTCGCCCAACGCCGAGCCGCCCGTCTGTCGCATAATGGACTACGGCAGGTTCAAGTACGAACAACAGAAACGCCAGCAGGAAGCCAAGAAGAAGCAGACGGTCATTCAGATCAAGGAAGTCAAGTTCCGGCCCAAGACCGACGAGCATGACTACCAGACCAAGCTGAAGCACATCCGCCGCTTCCTGGAGGAGGGCGACCGCTGCAAGGTGGCCGTGTTCTTCAGAGGCCGAGAGATCGTGCACAAGGACCGCGGGCAGCTCATGCTCGACCGCGTCGTGGTGGACACGGCGGACATCGCCAAGGTGGAGCAGCCGTCCCTGGCTGAAGGCCGCACCCTGGTGATGATGCTGACCCCGGTCAGGAAATGACGCCAGCGGACAATACAGACAGACGCCGCGCCCCAAGGCGCGAGTTGATTTGAGGAGGAACCCATGCCCAAGATGAAGACCAACCGCAGCGCCGCCAAGCGCTTTGTCAGCAACGGCGCTGGCAAGTTCAAGCGTCGCCGCCAGAACCTGCGCCACATTCTGACCAAGAAGAGCGCCAAGCGCAAGCGCCGCCTCGGTCAGAGCACCATGGTCGACGACAGCAACCTGGCCGCCGTGCGCCGCCTGCTGCCCTACGGCTAGCCGCAACCCATTAACCGTTTTACGCCAACGAGCGTGCCGTGCGGACTTTGAGCCGGGCGGCCTGAAACGATTCGGAGGAAGAGAGCTATGAGAGTCAAGCGTGGAGTTGCCGGACACCGTCGGCACAAGAAATTCCTGAAGATGGCCAAGGGCTACATCGGCGCAGGCAGCCGTCTGTACCGCACCGCGCGCGAGCGCGTCGAGCGCGCCCTGTGCTTCGCCTTCCGCGACCGCAAGATGAAGAAGCGCGACTTCCGCCGCCTGTGGATCGTGCGCATCAACGCCGCCGCCCGCATCAATGGCCTGTCGTACAGCAAGTTCATCAACGGTCTGTCCAAGGCCGACATCGGCGTCAACCGCAAGATGCTGGCTGACCTGGCCGTGCGTGAGCCCGCCGTGTTCGCCCAGATCGTCCAGGCGGCCAAGGCGTAAAGCCCGTGAACGAGCAGCTGAAGTCCTTCCTGGAGGGACTGGGTGGCCTGACCCTGGAGTGTGAAGCGCGCCGGGGTCAGGCTTGCACGTTGAAGGAGCTCGACGCCCTGCGCGTGGAGTTCCTGGGCCGCAAGGGCAAGCTCGCCGGGGCCATGCTCGCCCTGGCGGCCATGGGTCCGGAGGACAAGCCCGCCGCAGGCCGTGGTGCCAATGAGGCCAAGGCCGCGCTCACCGCGCTTTTGGAGTCCCGCCAGGCCGAGCTGGAGGCCGAGGGCAGCAAGGACGCCCTGGCCGGGTTCGACCCCAGCCTTCCGGGCCGCCGCCCGGCGTGCGGCTCCCTGCACCCGGTCACCCTGGCCATGCAGGAGATCTGCGAGGTCTTGACCGGCCTTGGGTTTGAGGTGGTGGCAGGGCCCGAGGTCGAGAACGACTGGAACAACTTCGAGGCCCTGAACATGCCGCCGGACCACCCGGCCCGCGACATGCAGGACACCCTGTACATTTCCGACTCAATCGTCCTGCGCACGCACACCTCGCCCTTGCAGGTGCGCACCATGCTCAGCCGCAAGCCGCCGGTGGCGGTCATCGCGCCGGGGAAAGTGTATCGCCGCGACTCGGACTTGACCCACACGCCCATGTTCCACCAGATCGAAGGCCTGCTGGTGGACACCAACGTGAGCATGGCCGATCTCCGTGGGACCTTGACCGCCTTTGTGCGCCAGTTGTTTTCCGCCGACACGCGCGTGCGCTTCCGCCCCAGCTTCTTCCCGTTCACCGAGCCCAGCGCCGAGGTGGACATCTCGTGCATGCTCTGCGGCGGCGCGGGCCACGTGAAGGGCGAGCCCTGCCGCGTGTGCAAGAAGACCGGCTGGGTGGAGATTCTGGGCTGCGGCATGGTCGATCCCAACGTTTTCCGCCAGGTGGGCTACGATCCCGAGACCGTGACCGGCTTCGCCTTTGGGCTCGGCGTGGAGCGCGTGGCCATGCTCAAATACGGCATCGGCGACCTGCGCATGTTCTTCGAGAACGACGTGCGCTTCCTCGAACAGTTTTCGTAAATCGCCGCCCCGCGACCCAGGCCCGCAGGCCCGGCCCAGCCGGAAGCCAAGGCGGGCCAGGGATGCGGGGCGTTTTTCCTCCACCGGGGCCCCCTGACGCAGGGATTTGGCCCGCAAGGCTTGGCGAGGCGGATATGTTCATCAGCTTGCAGTGGCTCCGTGAATTCGTGCCCTACACCGGCACCGTGCAGGATCTGGCCGACCGCCTGACCATGCAGGGCCTGGAGGTCGAGGGGGTCTTCGACCCATTCGAGGCCATTGCCTCCATTGTGGTGGGCCACGTTATCGAGCGGTCCCAGCACCCCGAGTCCGACCATCTCTCTGTGTGCTCGGTCGATGTGGGCGGGCCGGAGCTTTTGCAGATCGTGTGCGGCGCGCCCAACGTGGCCAAAGGCCATAACGTGCCTGTGGCGCTCATGGGCACCACCATGCCCGGCGGCATGGAGATCAAGAAGGCCAAGCTGCGCGGCGTGGTGTCCTGCGGCATGATCTGCTCCGAGCGCGAACTCGGCCTGTCCGAGGAACACGCGGGCATCATGGTCCTGCCGCCCGAGTTCAAGCCCGGCCAGCTCTTGACCGAGGCGCTGGGCCTGGAGCGCGAGGTCATCGAGGTCTCGATCACGCCGAACCGCGCCGACTGCCTGTCCGTGCTCGGCATTGCGCGGGAGGCGGCCCTGGGCTTCGGCCTGCCGCTCACCATGCCGCAGCTGAACCTCATTGAGGACGCCGCCAGCGGCGACGCCAATAAGGTTGTGCGCATCGACATCGCCGACCCTGAGCTGTGCCCGGCGTACCGCGCGCGCGTGCTTACCGGCGCGACCATCGGCAAGAGCCCGGACTGGCTGCGCTACCGCCTGCTGGCCATCGGCCAGCGGCCCATCAGCAACATCGTGGATGTGACCAACTACATTTTGATGGAGCTGGGCCAGCCCCTGCACGCCTTTGACCGCAGCCTGCTGAAAGGGAACGTCATCCGCGTGGCCCCAGCACAGGACGGCCAGAGCATCACCACCGCCATGACCACGCTTGACGGCCAGGAACGCAAGCTGCTGGGCTCCGACCTGCTCATCTGGGACGCCGAGCGGCCGGTGGCCCTGGCCGGGGTCATGGGCGGGGCCAACTCCAGCATTTCCGATGCATCCACCGAGGTGCTGCTCGAATGCGCCATCTTCCGGCCCGGCACCATCCGCAAGACCGCCCGCCGCCTGGCCCTGCCGAGCGAAGCCAGCTACCGTTTCGAGCGCGGCGTGGACCAGGTGGGCTCGCTGTTCGCGCTCAACCGCGCGGCGCAGCTCATGGCCGAGGTCTCGGGCGCGCGCGTCCTGGGCGGCATCGCAGTAAGCGAGCCCAAGCCCTGGGCCGCGCGGCGGCACGACTTCCGCATCGCCCGGTGCAACGCGCTGCTCGGCCTTGCGCTGACCCCGGAATTCTGCCGCACCACCCTGACCGGCCTGGGCTGCGAGGTCGACGCCTGCAACCCGGCCAACTGGAGCGTGGGCTCGCCCCCGCACCGGCTGGACCTGGAGCGCGAGGTGGACCTGTTCGAGGAATGCGGCCGCGTGTACGGGCTCGACCGGATTCCGGCGGTGCTGCCGAAGATCTCCAAGGCGCTGGACAGCGTGCAGCTCTCCGACACCGAGTTCGGCTTCATCCAGGAGCTCAAGGCTTGGGCCGTGGGCGCGGGCCTGCGCGAGGCCATCAACTACAGCTTTGTCGGCACCGACGACCTGGACCGCCTGAACCTCCCGGCCCAGGGCCGCATCATGATCGCCAATCCGCTTTCCGAGGACCAGAACTGCCTGCGGCTGGAGATAGCGCCCGGTCTGCTCAACAACGTGCGCCACAACCTGAGCCAGGGCAACGCCTCCTTGCGGCTGTTCGAGGTGGCCAAGGCCTTTGTTTCCGATCCGGCCTCCGACACCAGCGCGCGCGAGAACTCGCGCCTGGGCCTGCTGGTGCACGGCAGCCGCCACAGCCAGGAATGGCCGTGGGAGCTGGGCGAGGCCGACTACCTGGATGTGAAGGGGCTGGTGGAGAACCTGCTGGCGCACTACCGCCTCGGCGAGGCTGAGTATTACGTTGAGCCTGGGCACCCCTACTTAGAGCCTTGCGTGAGGGTGGCGCTGCGAGACGGTGACACGCTTATTGGCCGCATGGGCCGTGTGCAGCCGAAGATCGCCGACGCCTACCACGCGCGCAAGGACATCTGGCTGGCGGACCTGGACGCGGACCTCTTACGCAGCCTGAGCCGCGCCACCACGCCCGCCTTCCGCAGCCTGCCCAAGTTTCCGCCCGTGCGCCGCGACGTGACCGTGATCTGCCCGGCCAGCCTGAAGAGCCAGGATGTGGAGGCGGCCATACGCGACATCCGGCCCAAGCAGCTCGAAAGCCTGGCCCTGGTGGCGGTCTACGCTCCCGACGACAAGACCTCGGACTCGAAGGCCGAGCGCAACCTGACCTTCCGCCTGACCTACCGCCACGCCGAGCGCACGCTCGTGGACAAGGAAGTGGACAAGGAGCACGGCAAGGTCATCGCAGGCCTGCCGCAGAAGCTGCCGGTCCGGATCTAAACGAAATCAGAAGCTGGCCCGCAGAGGGGTGCGAGAAGGGGAGTCCGGCCGGGCTCCCCTTTTGCATTGCCAAGCGGCTGGAAACGGCTGCTCAGGTTGCGCGCGCCTTTCGCCGCAACACAAATTTATGCGTCGTTGCCGAGCATCCTGACTTCGCGCTGCGGGAAGGGGATGGCGATGTTCTGCGCCAGGAAGGTCTCCAGGATGCTCTTGTTGAGCTCGCCTGTGGCATCCACGTAGTCGGCCAGGTTGACCCACGGCGAGACGCGCAGCGTGATGCCGGACTCGGCCAGCCGCGCGATGCCGAGCACCGGCGGCGGGTCTTGCAGCACACGGGGGCTGGCCTTCAGCAGCGCGCCCACATGGCCCAGGGCGACGGTGACATCGGTTCCGTAGGCGACATCCACCCACAGGTTGAGCTGCCGGATGTGGCCGCAGTTGTGGAGAATTTCGCCGACGATCTTGCGGTTCGGGATCACGACCTTGGAGCGGTCCGTGTGGCCCAGGGTGGTGCTGAAGAGGTTGATGTCGAGGATTTCGCCCTCTTCCTGGCCGATGGAGATGTAGTCGCCCACGTGGAAGGGCCGGGTGAAGATGATGGTCAGGCCCGCCGCGAGATTGCCCAGGATGCCCTGCATGGCCAGAGCGGCACCGGCTCCGGCCACGCCCAGGCCGGCGATGAGCGGCAACAGCTCGATGCCGAGGTTTTGCAGCGCCATGATGGCGAAGAAGCCTATGACCAGGACGTTTGCCGTGCGCACCAGCAGGGAGCGCACCGGGGCTTCGAGGTTCAGGCGCTGCAGCATGAGGTCCAGGATGCGGCCCGCGTAGCGGGCGGCGATATAGCCCACGGCGAGGATGACGATGGCGATGAAGAGCTTGGGCCCGAAGCGGACGGCCATGTCCAGGGCGGACGCGCGTACGTGGTCGATGGACTGGATTGAATTTTCCATGGAGCAGGCTCCTTCGGCAATGCTGGTTTCTCTCTGGCTTGGCGCTGCTGGCCGGGCGCGACAGCAGAGAGTGCGTATCTTTTAGGGCAGATGGCGGTGGAATGTCCAGCGCTTGGGCGGGGGGAGGGGGAGAGAGAAGGGGAGCTTTGAGCGTATCCCGTCTCTATGCCTCTGACGGCTCTCGGCTTGCGCCGGGTTGACGTATACCTAAACACGGTATATTTTGTCTGCATGACTTGGGTAGTGGAGAATTCGAAGAAAGTTGCCAAGGCGCTCACGCGCCTCCCCAAATCCATTGTCTGCGCGCTCATCCTGCTGGAGCGCGAGCTGGAATCAAGCGGCCCTGTGCGTGGGAACTGGAGCAATTACGGCAAGCTCGGCGACGGCAGGCACCATTGCCATTTGAAGAAAGGGAAATCGACCTACGTTGCCGTGTGGATTGAAGTCCGGGGCAGGGTCAAGGTCATCGAGGTGACATATGTTGGAACGCACGAAGGCGCGTCCTACTGAGAGCATAGAGTTGCGCTTCCTGGTGCCCGCGTCCAAGGCGGAGGAAGTGCGCCGGGCCGTGGCCCCGTTCATCACGGAGGAGACCTCGGCAGTGTCCTGGCGCGAGGCCGTCGGGATTGCGGGCGAGGAGCTGCCGGGGGTGTGCCTCCGGGGCGGGCGCGTGAAGGAAGGCCTGACTCAGGCCGCCCTGGCCAAGCTTGTGGGCATCCCGCAGCGCCATGTGTCGGAGATGGAGCACGGCAAGCGGCCCATTGGCAAGGAAATGGCCAAGCGCCTGGGCGCGGCGCTGAAGGTGGGCTACAAGGTGTTCTTGTAGCTGGTCAGGATTTCGCGTGATGCAGAGAAAGAATTCCGATGAGGGAAATGAGAAAGGGAGCCGTGAGGGCTCCCCTTGATCGCTGGATTCACTTCATCGAGTCGTCCGAATTCCGAGCAAAAGTGTTAACAGGTTTAAAATTTGCCCGCTTTAGTGACACTGAAAAGTGCCTCTGCTGCTGCGTCCTCATTCCCCCCCTTCTTGATCAGGTTGTCGTATTGACCTGTCATGGTGGGAGCTTGAGCTTTCCATTTTGCTGAGGACTGGGCGACTTTGCGATTTTCCACTTTAAAGCCGGATTTGAAAACACCCGCAAGCGTTTTCACATCGCCGTATTTCTCGGCAATTCCTTTAAATGCTGGGCCTAAAGCATCCTTGTCAACTTGATGACAAGCTTTACATGCCGCCGTTGAGAAGGCACTTGCGGTTGTCGATAGGGTCATCAATCCAACAGTTGCTACAAGCAGGATAAAAAATTTGGTCGATTTCATAGCTACATGCCTCCTCGATTTAGTGGTTTTGAAGGGCAGAAATTTGTTTATGAATGTAGATAAAATTACCCCCAATGTTTGGATCGCGTCAATACAATTTCGGAGAGTATGACCACTCCCTCGAAGGGTCAATTCTACATTCCACATAAGTGATGCCGTCTGGGGTCGGACCATGCTAACATTCTGTATCTGCGACATAAATATCAAGATAATGTTGTTCTTCGGGCATAGACACTCATTTTCGTCAATCGTGCAAAAGGCAGCCAGTCTTTACTCTGCACAGATTTCGACCGAAACACGGAAGTTGCTAAATTCGGTGTACTCGAACTCCACTTGGGCAGATGATGAACTGGTCCTGAACTTTAAAAAACACTAGTATGATAGATGTATTTAGTAAGGTCTACCAAAATGCCACTTCCCCGGAGAAAATATTGATTTTCAGGGATATTACAAGAATGAATCTGCATTGTTGAGTGCTGACCAAAGAAGTGAGGCGCAGTCCCCCCTTCCCCCCGCCCCCGCCCCCTGGTATCCTTCGGGCCACGGCACCCGCCTCACCACGGCCACCAACCCCCCGAGGCGCAGATGAGCAGAGTCGACGACATCCTGAACAGGATCGAAGCCCTGGAAAAAGAGCTGCGCGACGAGCTGCGCACCATCGAGCCGCGCATTTTCCTGGCGGAGGCCACCGGTCATGTGGCTCTGTGGAAGCGGCGGTCCGCAGCGAATGTCCCTTGTGCAACGACATCCGGCTGCAAGAACAAGAGAAGTGCGGTCAGGCTCCCCTGTATCAAGCAGAGAGAGGCATGAAGGTCACCTCCCATGGTTGGCGCTGGAGCAGTCAAGCCGCCCCAGCGCCAAAAGGAAAGGGAGATGTTATTTCATGGTTCCGTAGCCGTCCACTCCGCCATGACCCTGGCAGGCTGCAGGGCCATCGGATTTCGAACGGACAACCATGATCTCACCGTCTTTGCAATAGGCGACGATTTCTTCGGCGAAGGCAGAGCCGATGCAGAACAGGGACAACAGCAGCATAAGGACACTGACTTTCAGCTTCACAATCGTTTCTCCAGCGTTAGACTGTTTTAGATATGGATATTAGCCAATTAGTAAGAAATGAAAGTATCATAAAGCGGCGGCATGTCAATGCCGTGGTCTGTATGGAACCATGTCTGTCGGAAATTCCGAATGGGAAGCGGAGGGTTGACAATGATTCGCGCATGCGCGGTACTGTGACACGATCTTCGCCATTGTCCCCCTTCCCCCCGCCCCCTGGTATCCTTCGGGCCACGGCACCCGCCTCACCACGGCCACCAACCCCCCGAGGCGCACATGAGCAGAGTCGACGACATCCTGAACAGGATCGATGCGTTGGAAAAGGAGCTGCGCGACGAGCTGCGCACCATCGAGCCCCGGCTGCGCTACACCATCCACGACAAGAAGGTCCGCTTCAACGCCGAGGTCAAGAAGCGCCAGAAGCTCCTGGTCAAACGCTGGTTCAACTACGTCTACGACTCCGGGTTCATGATCGTGCTGACCATCCCGCTCATCTGGTCGGCGCTCATCCCCATGCTGATCCTGGACGCGGCCATCGGCCTGTTCCAGCTCATCTGCTTCCCGGTGTACGGCATCCCCTTTGTGAAGCGCCGGGAGTACATCGTCTTTGACCGCCATTCCCTGCCCTATCTCAACGTCATCGAAAAGGTGAACTGCACCTACTGCGCCTACTTCAACGGCATCATGGGCTATGTGCGCGAGGTCGCGGCGCGCACCGAGCAGTACTGGTGCCCCATCCGCCATGCCCGGCCCGTGAAGCCCACGCACAGCCGCTACCGGCAGTTCTTCCCCTATGGGGACGCGGAGGCCTACCGCACCGGGCTGAACGAGGTGCGCAAGCGTTTTGACGACGTGCGCCCGCACGAAAAGGACTGAGACCGGACCAGATGCCGGGGCCATCCGCCAGGGGCCAGACGCCAGGTGCCAGACCCGAAAGGCCAGACATCAGCGGGAAACGCGAGGGCTGACGTGAGGGTCGGACGCCAGGGCCAGCCGCCCGGAATCGACGCGTCCGCCGCCCCTTCCCCCCGCCCCCTTCCTCTGCTATAGCCAGCACCATGGACACAATTGCGAGAGGGAAGACATATAAAATCGGGCAGGCCGCCAGACTGCTGGATGTGAAGCCCTTTGTCCTGCGCTTCTGGGAGGGCGAGTTCGCCGAGGCGCTGGTGCCCGTGCGCACGCCAGCCGGCCAGCGCGCGTACTCCCAGGGGAACATCGAAACCGTGCGCCAGATCAAGCGCCTGCTCTACGATGAGGGCCTGACCATTGAGGGCGCGAAAAAGCGCCTGGCCCAGCTCCAGGGAACCGGCGACCAGGATGCCGCCAGCGCCCAAGCATCCCAGGCAGACCCCCTGCGCGCCGCCCTGCGCGAGATACACGGCGAACTTTTGGCCATCCGCGACATCCTGGGCGGCTGAAGGCCCAGGCACAGCACCCGAACCGGAGAATTTCATGCGCTATCTGGTGATCATCGGCGGCATCGTCGTCAGTCTCTTTGTCATCGCCGCCGTGCTCCTGGCCGTCATGGTCGACCCCAACAAGTACAAGGGCGAAATCACCCGGCTGGTGAAGGAGAAAACAGGCCGCGAGCTGGTTTTCGAGGGCGAAGTGAAGCTGTCTTTCTTCCCGCTGGGCGTGCGGGTGGGCGGCGTGCGCCTGAGCAATCCCCCCGGCTTCGGCGACAAGCCCTTCACGCGCATCCAGTCCGCCAGCGTCAGCATCAACATCCTGCCGCTGCTGGCCCGGCGCGTGGAGGTGGGCAGGGTGACCGTGGAGGGCCTGGAGCTACAGCTGCTGCGCGACGAGCAGGGACGCGCCAGCTGGGCCGACTTCACCGGCCCCGACGACCCGCGCAAACAGGCCGAGGCCAAAAAGAACGCCGCGCCCGGCCCCTCAAGCCTGACCGACCTGACCCTGGACGGCCTGGTCCTCAAGGACGCGCGCATCTTCTGGGAGGACCGCCAGGCGGGCAAGAGCTACGTGCTGGGCAACCTGAACCTGGACGTCAAGGCCATCCAGCCGGGCAAGCCTTTTGACTTCGCGGGCCGGTGCAGCCTGGAGTCCTCGTCCCCGGAGCTCACGGCAGCCGTGGAGCTCTCCGGCACGGGCGTCCTGAACCAGGCGGACCAGCGGCACCTGCTGACGAACTTCCTGGCCAAGATATCGGCCATGGGCGCGGGCGTGCCCGGCGGCAAGGGCGCATTCACCCTCGGCCTGGCCGAGCTCAAGATCGACATGGCCAGGCAGACCGCAGAGGGCGGCGGGCTGACCATCGGCGCATACGGGGCCAAGGCCGCGGGCCAGTTCCAGGTGGCGAACCTGGGCACCGAGCCGGACGCCATGGGCCGCATCGAGATCGCGGACTTCAATGGCCGGGAGCTTTCCGCCGCGCTCACGGGCTTGGCCCCGGACACGGCGGACCTGGCCGCCTACCAGCACATCCGCGCGGCTTTGGAGTTCAGGGTCGGTCGGGGCTACACCGAGATTCCGGTGTTCTCGGCCAGCCTGGACGAGGCCCGGATGGAGGGCCACCTGCGGGTCACGGGCATTGAGAAGAAGACGGTCAGCTTCTATGTGCGCGTGGAGGGCCTGGACGCCGACCGCTTTCTGCCTGCTGCTGGGGAGGGCGTCGCCGCCGCGCCGGACAAAAATGCGGACAAAAATGCAGACAAAAATGTGGACAAGGCCGCCGCCCAGAAAGCCGCCGCCGCAGCCGCCGCCGCAGCCGCCATCGATCCGGCCACGGGCCAGCCCAAAAAGGACGAGCTGTTCCCGGTGGCGGCCCTGCGCTCCCTGAGCCTGGACGGCCAGATCAGCGCCGAGCGCTGCAAGCTCAAGGGCCTGCATTTCGCCACGCTCACGCTGCCCGTGACCGCGCAGAACGGCGTGCTGGAGCTGGGCCAGGCGGACGCGCGGCTGTACGACGGCGTCCTGAAGGCCACCCTGCGCGTGGACGTGCAGGGCGCGGAGCCCGTTGTCACGCTGCACCTGGACGTGGCCGGAGTCCAGGCCGGGCCGCTGCTCTCGGACCTGTACGGAAAGCCGAGCGGGCTGTCGGGCCTGCTGTCCCTGAACACGTCCTCGCCGCTGGTCTGCCACGGCAACACGGCCCTGGCGCTCAAGGGCGCGCTGCTGGGCCGGGTTCCCTTCTCCATGGCCGACGGCGTGTTCCCCGGCGTCAATCTGCTCGGCGCGGTGACGTTGGTGGCGCAAAAGGCCAAGCAGCTCACCACCGGGGTGGAGCCCGGGCCGGAGAAGTCCACGCGCTTCGGCAGCATCACCGGCACGGCGGTCATCACCGGCGGCGTGGCGGCCATCAACGACCTGGACGTGAAGGCCCCGTTCCTGCGCGCCGAGGGCGAGGGCACGGTGAACCTGGTCAGCAAGGATGTGGACTACACCATCCAGGCGCGCCTGGTGCCCAGCGCCGAGGGCCAGGGCGGCAGCTCCGGGCTGCTGGGGCTGGTGGTGCCCATCCGCGTCAGCGGGCCCTACGACAATCCCTCGTACGGCACGGCCTACATGCGCGCCCTGGGCAAGGGCGCCCTCAAGGCCGTGGGCGGCGTGGTGGAGGGCGTGGGCAACGCCATCACCGGCAAGAAGGGCAAGGACGGCAAACGCACCGGCGGCCTGCTTGAGGGCGTCAAGAAACTGTTCTGATTATCATCCTTATAAATTGGAGAATCCATGCAACGTTTCGCCTTTTTCGTCGACGGCTCGAACCTCTACGGTTCGCTGCGCACCATGAACCTGGAAATCAACAACTATTCGCAGCTCTACGCGCACATCTACCGCGAGGCGCTGAACACCTGGCACGAGGTGACCCTGCAGGACACCCGCGCCCCGGCCCAGCTGCGGCGCGTGTACTGGTACGCCGTGGGCGGCATAGACGACTGGGATCTGCAGAACCAGCAGTCGCGCTCGGCCCTGCGCCAGGCCTTTGTGCGCGATGCGGAGATACGCGCCCTGTGGCTCACGCGGGTGACCATAGCCAACCCGAACATGGCCGAGGCGGAGCTGGAGGAGGAGGCCTGGCAGGCCTGCTTTGCCGACTTCCGCGACTGGTACCACGCCAAAATCCGCGCTATCGACGGCATGCGCCGGTTCTACGCCGGGGTGCGCGCCTCGTCCGACCTCATCGACATCCGCGAGGCCGGGCACTGGAAGGTCAACTTCCTGCACAAGTGGGTGGAGGAAAAGGGCCTGGACACCGCCCTGGCCGTGGACATGGTGGCGCTGCAGGACAACTACGACGTGGCCATCGTGGTCTCCGGCGACGCGGACGCCATCCCGTCCATCCGCCACCTGAAGGAGCGCGGCAAGCACATCGCCGCCGTGGAGTTCGTGGGCGGCGGCGCGGCGGACACGCGGGGCCGGGCCTTCTCCTCCCGGCTCAAGATCCACGCGGACTTCGTGCTGCGCATTTTCGAGAAGGACATCGTGCACTTGGACCACCGCAACAAGGGCATGGGCAACGGGGCCGGGTAGGGCCGGGCAGGGCCGAGGCGACGCGGGCCGCTGCTGCGCCCGTCGACCTTTGCCTGGCCGGGCTGCCCGGTCGGCCAGCGCGGAACAAAGGCCTGCTTGCGGCGGGTGGACTGCCGGGCGCGCCGGACCACCTTGCGAGCAGGAAAAAACAGGCGGTGATTGCCCAAGCGGCATTCGCCACACATCAAAAGGCCTGGCCTGTGCCGTGCGCAACCCAGGCCTTCCGGCGTGCATCTGCCAGGGCCGGAGGACAATTAATCCGGCACGAATTCGCGCAGGCTGGGCTCCACGTCGGCCAAAAACCGGCGCAGGCGCTCGTCGCCCTTTGCGGTCTGTTCATACGGGCCCAGGGCCGTGGACAGGCGCACCAGCGCGCCGTCCGTGCGGCGGCGGGTGATGGCCCCATAGAAGGTGGACAGCTTGAGCTCCGGCAGGCTGGTCAGCATGCGCCCCTGCTGGGCGAACCAGAACCAGGTCAGGATGCGGCTGGGGCCCTTGCTGGCCAGGGAGCGGTTCACGCGCCGGGCCGCGCCCCCGGTCCGGGCCGTGTCCGCCATGCCGACGTCCGCCACTGCGACGTCCACAACCCCGTCCTCCTCCACGGTCCAGCCCGTGCCCGGCAGGCAGGATTCCGGCGAGTGGATGGCCTGGCCCTTGCGCTGGCTGCGGTAGTAGGCCACGTACAGGTTCACCTCGGCGTTGCCCGGCCCCTGGTAGTCGGCCAGGATGTATTGCGAGAGTTTGAGTGTGTTCAGGGTCTCCGTGTCCAGGGCCTGGGGCGCGCCGGTCCAGGGGCCGATGTGCATGGGGAACTCGGCAAAGGGACGGCTCTGCGGCGGCGTCTCCTGCCCGCCGCGTCCGGCCAGCCCGAAAAACATGGCCGCAAGCACGGAGGCGGCGACCCAGAAGCGCAGGCCGGGCCGACAGCCCAGGGGCAGCGCGCCCGTGGCAGGCCCTTGGCCGTCCGGCAGGGGCTGCTGCCCTGGCATTTTCTCCGGGTCTGTTGATTTTGCGGAGTCAGCCGGTTCCACCGTTTCCATCGAATTCGCCGGGCCTGTCGATTCAACCGGGCCTGCCGCCACTGCTGAGTCCGCCCCTTCCGCAGTCCTGGGTTCGCCCGGCAGGTGCGCCAGGAGCAGGCTCAGGCCGTAGAGCAGGCCAAAGGACAGCAGGAACACGGCCCAGCCCGCAAAGTCGTGGGAAAAGCCCTCTGCCGCCTGGGGGCCGAAAAATTTGCTGGCCAGGGCGGTGACGGCGATGCGCAGGGCGTTGAGCACCAGGGATATGGGCACCGCCGCAGCCACCAGCAGGCACTGCTTCCACAGCCGCAGCCAGGTGAAGTACGCCAGCACCAGCCCCAGCACCAGAAGCGGGAACAGATAGCGCAGGCCGCTGCACGCCTCCACCACCTGCAGCTGCATGAACCCCAGGTCGATGATGTTGCCCTCGCGGTACACGCTCATGCCCATGAGCCGGATCAAAAGCTCGCCCAGCCGCGTGGACAGAAGCTGCAACTGCACGGTCAGCTTGTTGCTCAGGAACTGCGGCAGGGGCAGCATGGCGAAGAACAAAAGGAACACGAAGCCCAGGCTGCGCAGCGCGGGCCAGCCGAAGAACAGCCAGCACAGGCCCAGCGCCGCGAACCAGGACGAGAGGAACAGGGAATAGTACTCGCTGCCGAACTCGCCCAGGGCGTACAGCAGCGCGCCCAGCCCCAAAAACGCCAGCCCGGCCCAGCCGCCGCCGTCGGCCAGGGCCCGCAGGCTGTGGCGCTTGCCCCAGAGGATCCAGCCGATGACCAGGGGCAGCAGGTAGCAGTAGCTGTAGTCGTCGTTGTTCCACCAGTTGGCCAGGACCACGTACGGGGAGGCGTAGACCAGCGCCAGCAGGCCCAGCAGCGCCGCAGCCTGGAGCAGTCCCCAGAGGGTCAGGCCCTGTGGCCGGTGGATGTTGAACATGCGGGGTTCCTTGGCGCTTTGAACTGCGCCGGGTTACTGTCCGGCGGGCTGCCCGCCCGGAGGGCCGTCCGCCTGGCCGTCCGCCTGGCCGTCCGCCCGATCACATTGCCCGCGCGGGCGCACGGGCCGGGCCGGAACGCCCTGGTGCACCTGCCAGGGCGCAAGGTCATGCGTGGCCACGCTGCCCAGGGCCAGCACCGCGCCCTGGCCCACGCGCACGCCGGGGCCGACCACGGCCCGCGCGCAGATCCAGCTCTGGTCCTCCAGGCGGATGGGCCGGGTGACGAGGTCAAAGCCCTCGCGCGTCCAGTCGTGGCTGCCGGTGCACAGATGCGCGCCCTGGGACACGCAGCAGTGGTCGCCGATGCGTATCTCGGCCAGGTTGTCGAGCCAGACGTTTTCGCCCAGCCAGGCGTGGTCGCCCACGCAGAGCCGCCACGGAAACTTCACCCGCAGGCCGGGCTTGAGGCGCACGCCCGCGCCGATCCGCGCCCCGAACAGGCGCAGCAAAAGCACCCGCAGGGCCGAGCCCGGCAGCCAGGTGGCCACGAACAGGCCCTGGACCAGGAGCCACAGGGCTTCGACCAGGGCCGGGCGTCCGCGCCGGAAATCCGCGTTGTCAAAGCGGTCAAGCCGCATGGCCGCCTCCCTTGCGCCGCGCCTCGCAGAGCTTGGCGTCCACCAGGAAGCGGTACCAGAAGCCCTGCAGGAAATGGAACACCAGGCCCGGCACACCGTCCAAAAAGCCCAGGCGCACCACGTAGCGGTACAGGAAGTACAAAAACGCGCGCAAAAACAGCGGGCTTTTGGCGTACAGGCTGACCTTGGCCCAGCGCCGCCGCCCGGCCTGCCCGGCTGGGGCTGCCGCGCCCTTGCCGCGCTCCCCTTGTTCCCCTTGCTCCCCGCGTTCCAGGGCCAGCAGGTCCAGCACCTCGCGGTCGGCGTAGCGGTTGTGCTTGTCCGTCCAGAAGGCCAGGCCCTTGTGGTTTTCGTCGATGAGGTCGTGGCGCAGCCGGTCCGTCTCGCCCTGGTCCAGCACCATGTGCTCGTCCATCCAGCGCTCCTCGCAGCGGGCCTGCCCCCTGCGCCACACGCGCAGCAGCCAGGTGGGGTAGTAGCCGCCGTGGCGGATGAAGCGCCCCCAGAAATACACCCGGCGCTTGAGCAGCAGCCCGCCGATGCGCCCCGGCAGGGTGGGCAGCGTGGCGGCCAGCTCCCGGGCCAGCTCCGGGGTCAGGCGTTCGTCGGCGTCCAGGCGCATGACAAAGGGCGTGCGCAGGGGCAGGGTGTCCAGGGCCCAGTTGAGCTGCCGGGCGTAGTTCTCGAAGGGGTGCTCCAGCACCACGCAGCCCGCCAGCAGCGCGATGTCTCTGGTGCGGTCCGTGCTGCCGGAGTCGACCACGAAGACCTGGGCCCCGAGCCTGGCCAGGCTTTCCAGGCACGGGCCGAGGTTGGCCTCCTCGTCCCGGGTGAGGACGATGACGGAAAGCAGGGCTTCCTGGCTCATGCTGTGCTCCGGGCCGCTGGGCACGGCGGTTCTAGCGCTTGCCAGCTTCGATCCGGGCCAGAAAGGCCTTGGTTTCCTTCCACCACCCGGCCTCCTCGCTCCACAGCTCCTTGTACCCGCCCCAGATGACCACGCCGTCGGCGTATTCGAGGCAGGTCTCCAGCTGCATGCGCCACACGTCCGCCGGGACGGGCTTGCCGCCGAGCAGCTTGTTGCTGTCGTGGTACTGGTACCACAGGACCGGGTACACAGGCTTGCCGTAGCGCTTGGCCTCCATGATGTTGGCCTTGGCGTACTTCTTCCAGCCCTCGGGATCGTCGTAGAAGGTGTACAGGGAGGGGTAGATCACGTCCACGTGGCTGGCCAGGCCCTTCAGGCTGTCGTTGGCTTCGGCCCAGGCGCGCATCTTTTCCGGCTTGTTCTCCACCCCGGTCCAGTAGTCGCGCACCGGGAGCAGCAGGTAGTAGCCGAGCTTGAGCTTGGGCTGGGCCGCGTGCATGGCGTCGGCCACGGCGCCCAGGCGGCGGATGTTGGTCTGGATGAGCTGGGGCTCGACGCCGAAGACGCGCCAGCGCTCGATGTCCACGCAGAGGACGTCGCCCAGGGTCTTGTACTTGCTGGCGGCCTTGCGCGCGGCCTCCAGGTCGGGCTCGTCGTGGTTGCTGCCCGGCCGCCACAGCTCGGCCTCGTAGACCATGTTCAGGGGCACGAAGCCCAGGGGCCGCAGGTCCGGCTTGCGCTTGAACAGGGTGGAGTCGAAGACCACGAAGTCCTTGTTGACGACCGGAGCCGCCTGGGCCGCCACGGGCTTGACCACCACCATGCGCAGGGAGTTGCCGCCGGGCTGGGCCGCCTGGGCCGCAGCGGCAAGCGCCAGGCAGAGCAGGCAGGCGGCCGGCAGCAGCGCGCTGCGGCTGAGGCGCAGACGGGGGGAGGTCTGGGGCGAGGTCTTCATGGTTGTGTCTCCGCAGGTTCGTTGTGGGGCTGGGCCAGGGAGCGCACCAGGCGGTCGTGTCCGTCCGCCAGTCGGCCCAGGTCCAGGAAGCCCTGGACCATGCGCTCCAGCGTGTATTCCTCGGCCACAGTGTGCAGTGCGCCCTGGCGCAGCCGTTGGCGCAGCGCCGCGTCGGTTAGGATGTTCAAACATTGTTCGGCCAGATGGTCAATATCCCCATTGCGGTAGAGCAGGCCGTTGACCCCGTGCGTGAGCGCCTCGATCTCCGGGTTCTGGGCGGCGATGTCGTCGCCTGTGACCACCGGCAGGCCGTAGCCCATGGCGTGCAGCAGGGAGAGCCCGATGTTCACGGGGTAGCAGAGCAGGCTGGCGCTCAGCATCCAGGGGGCCAGGGCCATGTCGTCGTACATCTTTCCGGCGAAGACGACCCGCCCGCCCAGGCCGAGGTCTGCGGCGCGGGCCTCCAGGGCCTGGCGCTCGGGCCCGTCGCCCACGATGACCAGTCGGGCGCGGGGCTCGCGGGCACAGATTCTGGCCGTGGCCTGAAGCAAAAGCCCGATGCGGTTCTCGGCCTCCAGGCGTGAGACGAAGATCAGGGTGCGCTGCGGGTCCAGGCCGCGCTCTGCGGCAAAGGCGGCAAGCTCCTTCGGCCTGGCCAGCCAGTGCTCCCGCGCGGCCCGGATGGGCTCCTGGTCC
>Ga0114951_10000326_pt1 | contig 68954 bp, 70 predicted proteins | sample AM7aDNAmetaG_FD_88677 | JGI IMG/M metagenome (GOLD analysis project Ga0114951, IMG submission 88677) | Freshwater microbial communities from Finland to study Microbial Dark Matter (Phase II) - AM7a DNA metaG | ecosystem: Environmental > Aquatic > Freshwater > Lake | place: Finland: Lake Alinen...
CCGTACCAAGCCCAACAAGTGGCTCCGGCCCTTGTTGATCCACAAATTGCTACTTTGATGGCTAAAATAGCTGATTTAAAAGCACAAATTGCAACCATCTTGGCTAAACAAAATTCCGGAATTCCAAACGGTTTTAAATTTAACAACAACTTAAAATTTGGGCAAAATTTAATTGATGTGAAATATTTGCAAATGATTTTAAATTCTGACCCCGACACAAAATTGAAAAGTGTCGGTTTGGGTTCTTCAGGGCGCGAGTCAACTTATTTTGGCAAAATAACAGTCCAAGCGGTAATTAAGTTCCAAAATAAATACGCAATAAAAAATTCTGACGGTAAACCGCTTGTGATTGCGGCCGGATTAGTTGGTCCGATCACAAGGGAAAAACTAAATAATTTACTAAACAAATAAGCAAATAAAAATCGCTCTGAATAAAAGCGATTTTTGTTTTGAATTTTTTATACGCGTTTGACGTATGTGCCGGTTTCGGTGTTGACTTCGATTGTGTCTCCTTCTTCAACAAAGAGGGGGACCTGAATGACTGCGCCTGATTCCAAAATTGCTTCTTTTGTTCCGCCCTGCGCGCGATCGCCTTTAACTCCGGGAGCAGATTCTTTTATTTTCAGCTCAACTTTTATGGGCAACTTAAAAGTGATAATTTTTTCTTCGAAAATAATTCCGGTTACGACTTCGTTCGGTTTTAAAAATTTTGCCTGAGTTCCAATTTGATCTTCTGTAAAAAAGAATCTTTTTGACGGATCTTTCGGTTCGCAAAACCAGTATTGTCCTTTTGTTTGGTATAAAAATTTAATATCTTTCTTTTCCAAATCGGCCTCATTAAACATATCGCCTTGTTGAAAGTTTTTTTCCTGAACCCGTCCGTCTATCAAGTTTTTTATTTTACTTTGGATTACTGGTCTTCGTTGGGCCATTTTCATCATTTCAGCCGTCAATACTTCCCATGGCTGATCTTCATAAATAAATTGAACCCCCGGTTTTAAATCTGTATGTGTGAGCATGCTAAAAATTTTTAATTTTAAATTTTTAATTTTAAATAAGTTTGTATGTTCTATTATTTAAAATTTAGTAATTTCAAATTGATTTCAAATTTCGAATTTTAAATTTCAAATTATTGAATAATGCGCCACTCGATTTTATTTTCTTTGTCGGCAAACTCGAGCCATTCGCCGTATTTTGAAATTACAAACCACTTTTTCTTGGTCTCCGAATAAATCATCGGGTCGCCCCTGTAAAACGGTTTTTTAACTATTTCCTTTGGCTTTAATCTGTCCAATTCAAGCCACTTTTTAAAAACAGTTTCTATAGTATAGTCCAGCTTTCTTGAATTTGCCCAGTCGGCAACTGTTGAAATGGCTGTTTTTGCTTTTTCAACCGAACCCGCCAAATCCAGCAATTGTTTTGCCGGTTTTGTGTATCGCGAGTATACTATTTTCTTCTTTTTAGCATTATTTTTCAATTCTTGCAAGCCCACCCCCTTAGTCTCAAAAAAGTGCGCAATAACGTTTTGTATGGCCGTTTCCTCCCGTAATTCCTCAAATTCCTTGATTTTCTGATGCTTTATATACTCTTCAATTTTCTTGGCGTTTTTTTCTCCAATGCCTAATGCCATTATCGCTTTTAATCCGGCCCCTCGGCTTGCCGTAGTTTTAACGGAGGTGGCTTCCTTGTAAATATCGCTTATGTCCACCTTTAAGTTATTCAAAATATATATAGCTCTTTTGTAAGCATTTATTTTAAAACTCAAGGCCTTGTCGCCCTTAATTTCCAAAAGCTTTATAATTTCCCCAAAAATTTGCGATATTTCCTTGTTCATCACCCTTATTCTATCACAATCAAAAATAGGCGACACTATTGACAAGAAGATTTGGTTATGCCATAATTAATTTGTAGAGCGTGAGCTTATTTTGAGCTCAAAACTCTGCGAGCATTTTTCTCTTTGAAAGGGGAAAAAATATAGGAATATTTAGTTTGCCTGTCATTGGGAAGTTTCAGAACCTAAATAAGGAACTGGGAATTCCTGATGAGGATGTAGCTTACGAGGCCAAATGGCGGGCCGTAAAGGCTCTAAAAGACTTGATTGTCGAAATTAAATCGGCAATCGGGAAAGCCAACTGGCTCGAGGCGGCAATTCTAAAACCTCTGCTTCTCGATGCTAATTCCACCTTAGAACGGTGGCAAGTCCTCTACGAAGCACAGGCGGAAGAATTGGACCGCCATTACTACTCCGCTTGAGTGGTAATGCCCGCACCCAGCGTTGGGGTGTGATACTCAACCAACGCGAGCGAAAGTAAACACGCTCCACATTGTTTGCCGGCAAGCTTGAGAATGGCCAAGCTCAAGAGATGCCGAGAAAATTCCTTTCGAATTTATTCGAATGCAGAGGCCATTTATGGGGAATTCTTTTCGAAGGGAATTTATTCCCCCCATTTCATAGTTCAGAAAATGTTTCCGAATTATGAGAGTGGGAAATTTTTCAAATCGGGCTTGAGAATTATTTCGGTGAGCCCTTTTTTTATTACAAATTTTTTGATAATATAAGTTTATGGAAAAGAGGCATAGAATTTTTATTGCTATTAATTTGCCTGAGGAAGTCAAAAAAGAATTGGCCCGGTTTTGTGACAGGTGGCCGGAATTGCCGGCTAAGTGGGTTAGTAAGGATAATTTGCATATTACTCTGGAATTTTTGGGCGACTTAACCGATTTTGAAATTGGGGAAGTTTGTTTGACTGTGAAAGAAGTTGCAAAAAATCATAAGCCGTTTGATATAAATTTAAATAAAATTTTATATGGACCTCCCAAGAAAAATCCTCCCAAATATGTTTGGTGTGACGGTGAAAAATCTGGAGAACTTGTTGATTTGAAAATGGATTTGCAGGATTATTTATTGGAAAAAATAGCTTTTAAACCCGAGGGCAAAAATTTTATTCCACATATTACTTTAGCACGCATAAAAGAAATGGAATTCAGACAATTTGATTTGGATGAAAGACCGGAAATAAACGAAGATATAGATTTAATTTTTACCGTCGAATCAATCGAAGTTATGGAATCGGAATTAAAACGTGGCGGCCCGGTTTATACAATTTTGGAATCGCATGAACTTGGAGCTCAATAAATAGCAGTATATACTAAATATACAAATCATATTCGCGCGAATATGATAAGATAAAAACAACAGAGTAAAATAATGGAAATTAAAAGTTTGGAAAAAATATTAAAAACTCTTGCCAATAAAAGACGTTTGGCAATTATTTGTTATTTAAAAAAGAAGCCCGAGGCAAAAGTTGGAGATATTGCCGAAACAATAAACCTTTCACTTACGTCTACATCAAAACATTTAATTCAACTTTTTAATGCCGATATAGTGGAAAGAAATCAAAAAAATCTTGAAGTGTGGTATAAATTATCCCAGAAACAAAATAACATAGTTAATTATATAATCTCTAATTCGCGCGAATAAGATGGTAAATATCCATATTTTAGAATCATTATAAAAAATAAGAAAGCATCTAAAAAATAATTTTATGAAAATACAGCTTAAAGAAATTACAATTAGGGAAGTTACGGGCGGATATATACTATCAGGAAAAATTTTCCTTTGAATGTGATGTATTGGGTTAAAAACGAAGAAGGTGGTTTTGAAGTTATGGATGGACAGCAACGAACTATAAGTTTTTGTGAGTATGTTGAGGGAAAATTTTCGTTGAATTTTCAATATTTTCATAACCTTGAACAAACAAAAAAAGACCAGCAACCAGCACAAGCCCAACGCAAACGAATTGTGGCTGTATTTCCAAAGCGTTATAAATTGGACGCAAGCTACTTTTCCGAAATATCGAAAGGAAATGCAAGCAAGATAACAGAACCAAATCCGGAAAATAAAATTTTATAAGAAAAAATAAATGAAAATACATTTAATCGGAATTGGGGGAATCGGAGTGAGCGCTTTGGCGCAATATTATTTGTCAAAAGGACACGAGGTTTCCGGTTCTGATTTGGTTGCTTCGGAAATTACGGATTTATTGGAGCAAAAAGGAATTAAAGTAATTGTCGGAAATTTTGCGGAAAATATAAAATCAGATTTTGATTTGGTGGTGCACAGTCCGGCGATTAAATCTGATAATCTTGAATATAGAAAAGCAAAAGAATTGGGAATTAAAACACAAAGTTATCCGGAAGCGCTTGGAGAGCTGACAAAAGAATATTATACAATTGCAATTGCCGGAGCACATGGAAAAAGCACAACAACGGCGATGATTGCCTTGGTTATGGCAAAGGCCGGACTGGACCCGACTGTAATTGTTGGCACAAAATTAAAAGAATTTGGTGGCTCAAATTTCCGCGCAGGAAAATCTAAATTTTTAGTTATAGAAGCTTGCGAATATGATTCGTCGTTTTTACACTACGAACCAAAAATAATTGTTGTTACAAATATAGATAAGGAACATCTGGATTATTTTAAAACATTTGCAAACGTCAGGAAAGCATTTAAGGATTTTATTATGCGGCTGCCGGAGGATGGATTTTTGGTTTTTAATAAAGACGATAAATATCCGCCCAAACTGGGAAAAGTGAAATTCAAAACCGCGGGCTATTCAATAAAACAAAGCTACACTCAAAAGATAAGAAGCATTTTAAAGATTCCCGGAACGCATAATGTCTTAAATGCTTCGGCGTTTTTTCAGGTCGGAAAAATTCTGGCAATCCCGGAAAATATTATTTATAAAGCGTTATCAGAATTTAACGGAACATGGAGAAGATTTGAAATAAAAGACGGAATTGCCGGAGGGAAAAAAATAACAGTAATATCTGACTACGCTCACCATCCAAGTGAAATTTCGGCAACACTAAAAGCGACAAGAGAAAAATATTCGTCGCAAAAAATATGGTGTGTCTTTCAGCCACACCAGCACCAGAGAACTTTTTATTTATTTAACGATTTTGTAAAAACCTTCCGAAAAGCGAAAATAAATAATATTATAATCACAGATATTTATGACGTTGCCGGCAGGGAAACAAAAAAAATAAACGAGGAAGTTTCCTCAAAAAAATTAGTTGATAAAATAAATAAGAAAAATGTTTTGTATTTGCCGATGGATAGTTTGGAAAATTATGTAAAAGAAAATATCGGAGCGGGGGACGTGCTGATAATAATGGGGGCCGGAGATATATATAAGCTTGCAGATAAATTTTAATAAAAAAATAACCGGACGGATGATGCGCTTAACCGCTGTTTGCATCTTACGCAGAAGTGTTTTCCTTTCGGAAGTTTTTCCCTGCAATTTTTGCCTAAGCACGTATTGAAGTGTATTTGTCAATGTGTGGATATGTCACCTTTCTTTTATTCATATAAATTGTTATTATTCAATAATATATCGTTACATTATGCAAACCTATGACAGAAACAAATCCGGAAAAAGTTGACGAGGTTTTAGACCGCGGAACAATAGTGGAGATTTTGCCTACCAAGGATGAATTCCGAAAGCAAATGTTAAGCGGAAAAAAACTCAGATTTTACATCGGTTTTGACGCAACCTCGCCGACACTGCATTTATCGCATGCAAAAAATATAATGCTGATGGAAAAATTCAGAAAACTTGGACACGAAGTAATTATTCTTTTCGGCGATTTTACCGCCAGAATAGGGGATCCATCCGGTGAAAAATCAGCAAGGAAACAATTGTCCCGCAAAGAAGTTGTTGAAAATGTAAAAAAATGGAAGCAACTGATAAAACCGTTGATGCTTTTTGGGGATTTTAAAAATCCGCCGAAAATAAAATATAATAACGATTGGTTGGCAAAACTCACAATGGAAGAAGTTATAGGTTTGGCAAGCAATTTTACGGTTCAAAGAATGCTTGAACGAGATATGTATCAGAAAAGAATTAAAGAAGAAAAACCGATATATTTGCACGAATTTTTATATCCGCTTATGCAGGGTTATGATTCTGTGGCCATGGACGTTGACGTGGAAGTTTGCGGTACAGACCAAATATTTAATGCTTTAGCCGGAAGGGAATTAATCAAAAAATTAAAAAACAAAGATAAATTTGTGGTTGCCGTCACTCTGATGGAAAATCCGAAAACCGGAGAGTTGATGTCAAAGTCAAAAGGCACGGGGGTGTTTTTGGATGCAAAGCCCGCTAAAATGTATGGACAAATAATGGCTCAGCCGGATGAAATGATAGAAATTTTATTTGTTAATAATACCTATTTGCCCCTTGAGGAAATTAGAAAAACAGTTGCCGGAAATCCCAGAGATGCCAAAGCCAGATTGTCTTTTGAGATTGTTAAATTATTTTACGGAGAGAAAGAAGCAGAAAATGCAGAGGGAGAATTTAATAAGATTTTTAAAAATAAAGAATTGCCCACAGATATTCCCGTTTTTGAAACAGAAAAGAAAAAATATTTAATTTTGGATTTATTATGCGACACAAAATTGTTGCCGTCTAAAAATGAGGCGAAAAGATTGGTTGAGCAAAATGCTGTGGAAATTATTGCCAGAGAGAATAAAACAAAAATTACTGACTGGAAAAAAGAAATAAGCTTGGAAGACGGTACAATAATAAAAGTAGGAAGCCGAAGGTTTATTAAAATTAAACTAAAATAATTATGAAAATATCAAATACAATATTTTTAGTTTTATTGATAATTATTGTTATTGTAATAGGCGGATATTTTGGAGCCCGATATTATTTCAGCTTACAATATGCCCCGGAATATTTTTATATGCACCCTACGCTTGCTAAAATTTTTGGCGTGACGCCGGTTTGTTCAACCGTTTGTGTTGCGGGCGGTGGCGTCTGTGGAAAAGACGGAAAAAATTATTGCAACCAATGCATCGCATTTCAGCATGGGGCCGGTTATGCACACGATGGCGCTTGCGTCAAACCCACATCTGATCCAACCGGCGGTTGGAATGTTGTAAACAATTCTGAATTCGGATTTTCCTTAAAATATCCAAATAATTTTTTTGACACTGGCCATGAACCAAAAATTTTAACCGGCGCTTGTACCTATTCTCTTAATAATTGCAGTGAAATACCGGATGTTATTGCGGAAAATATGCAAGGTGGCGATGCGGATATTAAAATGAATTGGATTACAAATGGAGTGCTTGATGTAGCTGGACAGACAATAAATATAAATAACGCGTCTTATCTTTTGTGCCAGACATCTGATGCGGGAATGGGGCATGTTTACAATTATTACTATTATGTCACAGTTAAAAATGACAAATGTTTAGTTGTAAATTTTGATACTAGCGCAACTAATTGTAGTGCTTATTTGCCGTTGGAAAAAGGGAATACTCAACAGGTGACAAATTACAACAATTGCATAACAAAAAACAAAAATCAGCCGATAATATTAAATGAGGTAGTAAATACTTTTAACTTTAAATAAAATGCCAAGATTTTTAATTAAAGATACAGCAAAGCATATTGGAGAAAAGGTCAGGGTTTGCGGATGGGTGAATACTGTAAGAGCCCATGGAAAAATTTTGTTTATTGATTTACGCGATATTTCTGGAACTATTCAGGTGGTTTTTGTGCCTTCAAATAAAGAAGCTTATGATTTGGCGCAAAAGCTAAGGTCCGAATGGGTTGTGGAAATTGTTGGTCAAATTGTGAAAAGGCCCGAAAATATGGTTAATGATAAAATTGCAACCGGGCATGTTGAGATGTCTGTTGATATCCTAAAGGTTTTGTCTGAATCAGAAACTTTGCCGCTTTCAATTGAAACTGACGGTTATGAAATAGGAGAGGAGACAAGAATGAAGTATAGATATTTAGACTTAAGAAGAGAAAGAATGAAAAGCAATCTTATTATGCGACACAAGCTTATAAAATTTGCCAGAGATTTTTTGGACAAAGAGAAATTTATTGAAATTGAAACTCCAATTTTAACCAAATCGACCCCGGAGGGCGCCAGAGATTATATTGTTCCATCACGGCAGGATGCCGGGAAGTTTTATGCGCTTCCGCAATCTCCTCAACAGTACAAACAATTGCTGATGGTTGGGGGATTGGAAAGGTATTTTCAGGTTGCAAAATGCTTGAGGGATGAAGATCCAAGAGGCGACAGACAGCCGGAATTCACCCAACTGGATATGGAGATGAGTTTTGTAAAAGAAGAGGATGTAATGGATTTGACCGAGCGTCTTTTAATTCTGCTGGTTAGAAATTTATTTCCAGAAAAGCAAATTCAAGAAACTCCATTTCCGAGAATATCTTATAGGAACGCAATAGAAAAATATAAATCAGATAGACCGGATATTAGGAAAGACAAAAACGACAAAAATTTGTTGGCTTTTTGTTGGGTTGTTGATTTTCCATTTTTTGAAAAAACAGAGACTGGCGGGTGGACATTTACTCATAATCCATTTTCTGCGGCAAAAACGGAATTTGACCACGACTTATTAGCTAAGAAAAATTTGGATAAAATTTTAACAAGCCAATACGACATAGTTTTGAATGGTTTTGAAATTGGAGGAGGGTCGATAAGAAATCATAGACCCGAAGGTTTGGAGAAGGTCTTTGAAATAATGGGATATAAAAAAGATGTGATTCAGAATAAATTTGGGCATATGATGGAAGCATTTAAATATGGGGCTCCGCCGCACGGAGGAATTGCTTGGGGTCTAGACAGGATTTTGACTTTATTGCTTTCCGAGCCGAATATCCGAGAAGTTATTGCATTCCCAAAAACCGGAGATGGCAGGGATTTTATGATGGATGCTCCATCAGAAGTTGATAAAAAGCAATTACAGGAACTGCATATAAAAATTGATTTGACAAAAATAAAAAAAATAACAAAAACCAAGAAAAAATGAATTGGGTCCGCCTGATCAATGGTTTCTTATTATCATTTGTATTTCTGATATTTTTTGCATATTTAGTTTCCGGAGTGCAATATGTTTTTGGCGACTTTAACCAAAAAATAAACAATCAAAAATTTACCGCAAGTGTTTTGGAGTCTGCTCAAATTACGCCTCAACCAATAATTCAGCCCTTATCAACACCCGAAATAAATATGCCGGAAATAAATGCTGCTGCGGCAATTTCTGCGGAAAGTAATCTAATTAATCCGGATAAGATAATTTTTGAGAAATTTAGCCACGAAAAACTCCCAATTGCCAGTTTAACAAAACTTATGACAGCAGTTGTGGTTTTAAACAATCCAGCTTATAATTTTTTAGATAGTGTAGAAGTAAGCGAAACTGCCGGTTCTCAAGACGGATTAAAACAAGATGTAAAAACAGGAGATGTTTTTTCAATTGAGAACCTTTTTAATATAATGCTGATTGAATCAAGCAATAGGTCAGCCTATGCCTTATCAGAAAAAATTGGAGAGAGAAATTTTGTTAATTTGATGAATGACAAAGCAAAGGAAATCGGATTGGATAATACTAATTTTACGGATCCATCGGGGTTAAGTTCGCAAGATATTTCAACGGCAAGCGATCTGGTAAAATTGGCAGAATATATTTTAAAAAATTACCCTAAAATTTCTGAAACAACCAAAATAAAAGATTTAAATATTAAAAATTTAGGAAGCATTAAAAATTCAGATGAACTGTTGGGTCAAATACCGGAAGTTGTTTGCAGTAAAACCGGATTTACAATGCAAGCCAAGGGTTGTTTGTTGTTAGTCGTCCGCAACTCACAAGATAATGATTTTATCATTAACATAATTTTAGGGGCTGATGACAGATTTTCAGAAATGAAAAAATTAATTTCAAATTGTAATTAAATGATAACTGAACTCACATTTAATGTTATTAAAGTTTTTAGCTTGGCAGTCGTAACCTCGGTTTTGGCAATTTTATGGTGTCCGCTTCTGACAGACTTTTTGTATAAGCATAAAATGTGGAAGACGTCTGCTAGAAAAAAGGCAATTTCCGGAGAGGATGCAGTTATTTTTAACGGTCTCCACAAAAAAAAAGAAGTTGGCACGCCCCGCATGGGAGGGTTACTCATATGGATTACCGTAACCTTAGTTGTTTTTTTATTTTATATTTTTTCTTTAATTTTTCCGGGAGCTTGGCTTGGAAACTTCAATTTTTTGTCCAGAAGTCAGACATGGTTGCCACTTTTCATTTTAATTGTTGCTTCTATTGTTGGTTTGGCTGATGACTATTTAACAGTAAAGGGGTGGGGTAAATATATTGGCGGGGGAATTTCATTTAAAAAAAGGTTTTTTTTAGTTATTATTATCGGTTTGATAGGAAGTATTTGGTTTTACCAAAAATTGGGATGGGATTTAATTTATGTTCCATTTGTTGGAGATATTGCGATTGGGCTGTGGTATATTCCGCTATTCATTTTGGTTATGGTGGCAACTTGGTCGGGCGGAATAATTGATGGATTAGATGGTTTAGCAGGTGGAACTTTTGCATCAATTTTTGGAGCATTTACAATAATTTCTTTTTCCCTTGGAGAAATTGATCTAGCTGCTTTTTGTGCGGTAATCTCGGGAGCTTTATTCGCTTTTTTGTGGTTTAACATTCCTCCGGCAAGATTTTATATGGGTGAAACCGGAATTTTGGGCCTCACAACCGTTTTGGCAGTAGTTGCCTTTTTAACCGACTCGGTTTATGTTTTGCCAATAATTGCCGGACTTTTGGTTGTTGAAGTTTTGTCGGTGATCATCCAGCTCTTATCAAAAAAATTTCGAAAGAAAAAAATTTTTCAATCAACTCCCGTGCATCATCATTTTGAAGCCGAAGGCTGGCCCGCCTACAAAGTCACAATGCGAGCATGGATTATCGGTATCGTCTTGGCCTTTGCCGGCGTTGCAATAAGGCTATTAAGGTAATTTTTTTGTTAATCTTTTTTTAATGATTTGACATTATTATCTAATGATAGTAACATATGAACAGGTAAAAAGTTTTAACAATTATGAAAAAAATATACTTTCTTGGGATTTTAGCGGCGATTTTTGCAATTACTTTTGCGGGGGCTCTCTGGTTTGTGCCAAATGTTTCAGCTCAGCAATATTACAACAACTATGGAAATTGCACATATCATGCTTATCGGCTTTGTGCGGGGAACAATATTTATTGGTATGACTCGTGCGGGGGGCAGCAGGATTTTGTGCAATCGTGTTCGGGCGCAAATATTGTTTGCAGGTATGGGCAATGTGTTTATCAACAACCGCGCGTTTTATCGGCACCCGCACCCGTTCCTGTACGTAAAAAATATATAATGCCTGTTGCTACTCCCATAATAAGCGCCACTCCAATACCGGTTGTTTTGTCGGTTTCATTTTTTGCCAAACAGGATCAAGCTTCTGCACAGTGGTCTAAATCGGCTCAAATAGGGCCAAATGGAAAAATATATTTTATGGTTTCGACAGCCAACAATTCGGGGGCTCAAGTTAGCGACGCAACTGTTTCGGCAAACATCCCGAGCGATATAACCTCTCTGGGGAATTTACAAATTAATGGCGTTTCGGTTTCCGGGGATATTGTTTCGGGAGTTGATATTGGAGCTTTGGCTCCGGGAAATGCCAAATCAATAACTTTTGAAGGAAAAAGTAATGCTATTGTGTCGCAGGCAACCAAACAGGCCGTAGCGACAGTCAGCGCCGGCGGATATTCGCCACAATCCGATTCTGTTTCAATTATTTTAAGCAATGTTCAAATTGGATCGGGAATTGCTCCGGCGTCGGTTTCCTCTTCGGTGGCCAATAATTTTTGGAATTTTTTAAAAAGATGGTATTTGTGGATTTTGGTTGGACTTGTGCTTATATTTCTGTTTATTGTCATATTCAGACGTCTTTCCAGCAACGCCTAAATTTGTTATAATTGCTTAATGATTGCTAAGCCAAAACCCACAATTTTTGAGTTTACCTCTTATAAATTTGAGCCCGATAAAAGAAAGGTTTTTTTGAATTACAAACAAAGGTTTGATGGCCGGGAAGCAATTGTGTTTACCGAAACTATTATTCTACCCGAAGCCATTGATACATCTAAAGTTTCAGAAAAGTTAGTAAACAAACTCCTGCAGGGTCTTCATTTGGTTGCCGGTGTGAGTTATTATAAATTTTATTGTGCGACAAAACTTAAAATTCCATATAAGCTTTCCAAAAAAGAAGCTGATTTTTGGAATGTGATTTATCGCGACGGAATGGGAGAATTTTATTTTAGAAACAAATTAAATCCAAACAAATCTCCAAAATTTTCTTATAACAAAACCAAAAAAGACGCAGTATTCATTTTGGAAAAAAATAATAAATGTTTGGTTGCTCTGTCGGGGGGTAAGGATTCAATTGTTACGGCCGAATTGTTAAAAAAGCAAAATATAGATATAACAACAATCTTTACAGAAACAAACGTAAATTCTGGACTTGTGGATGATGTTGCAAAAGAAGTTGGTGCAAAATTTTTAAAAATTCAACGCATTTTAGATAAGCAGGTTTTTAACACACATAAATACAATGGCCACATTCCAATTTCAGCAATATACGCATTTTTGGGAATTTTATGCGGAGCATTATATGGATTTTCATATTTTATTGTCTCCAATGAATATAGCAGTAACTTTGGAAATATAAAATATAAAGGCCGCTTAATAAATCACCAGTGGTCAAAATCTTCTGAATTTGAAAAACTTTTTTCAGATTATCTGAATAATTTTATTTCTGCCGATATAAAATATTTTTCTTTATTGCGACCATTCTATGAAATAAGAATAGCTGAAACATTTTCACATTATAAAAAGTATTTTCCATATTTTTCAAGTTGCAACAAAAATTTTAAAATGGTGGATGTATTTTTAAATAATGGATTAAATCGACCTTGGTGCGGAGAGTGCCCTAAATGTGTTTTTGTTTTTACGCTGTTATCTGCATTTTTAACAAAGGATGAGTTGCTTGGAGTCTTTAAAAAAAATCTTTACCAAGACGAAAATCTTTTGCCTTTGTTCAAAGACGTCTTGGGTCTTGGAAATATAAAGCCCTTTGATTGCGTCGGAACTTTTGAAGAATCAAAATCCTCTTTTGTTTTGGGGAGCTCAAAATTTGCAGGTTATTTTATTGTCACCAAAATTTTGCCAGAAATCAAAAATAAAAATTTTGAAGAACTGTTTAAGGTTCAAGACGGATCCAATATTCCGACCCTGTTCAAATTTTCCGGAATGAAGAATGTTTTAATCTTAGGATATGGAAGAGAAGGTTCAGTTACAGAAAAATATATAAAAAATTATTACCCGAATTTAAAAACTGAAATTGCCGATGAAAAGGTTGATGGAAAAAAATATTTAAAAAAACAGAAAAATTTTGATTTAGCAATAAAGACTGCCGGAATGAGAAAAGAGCTGGTTGAAATTCCATACACAACCGCCACAAATATATTTTTTTCTAAAGTAAAAGAGTCAGGCAACATAATTATTGGAGTTACCGGTAGCAAGGGAAAATCAACAACAACTTCTTTGATTTATTCTATTTTGAAAGAGGCCGGAAAAGATGTAAAAATTTTGGGAAATATTGGCAACCCAATGCTTCAAGAACTTCTTAATCCAGTAAACCCTAAAACAATTTTTGTAATAGAACTTTCAAGCTATCAATTGGACGATATTGAATTTTCTCCAGACATTGCTGTTGTTACAAATTTATTTCCCGAGCATATGAATTATCACGGCAATGAAAAAAAATATTACCAAGCAAAGAAAAATATTATAAATTTTCAAAATAAAAACGACATATTTATTTGTGATTTGAAAAATAAGAAAGTGGCGCCATGGCTAAAAGATGTAAAATCAAAAGTGTTAGATTTTGAAAAAGAAATCTTTCTGTCTGGCGTAAAAATAAATTTAATTGGAGAACATAATAAAAAAAATATATTGGCTGCGGTTACAGCGGTAAAGGAGCTTGGCGTTTCTGATGAGGTTATAAAAACCGCAATTGAAAAATTTCAACCGTTACCACACAGGATTGAGTTCGTCGCCAGATTTAATGATATAGAATTTTATGATGACGCAATTTCCACAACCCCCGAATCGACAATTGAAGCCATTAAATCCTTAAAAAATGTTGATACAATTTTTTTGGGAGGAGAAGACAGGGGCTACGACTTTTCAAATTTGGAAAAAACAATAAAAAAATATAAAATAAGAAATGCGATATTATTTCCCGATAGCGGAAATAGAATTAAATTGAAAAGCGTAAATATTTTAAAAACCAAAAGCATGAAAAAGGCAGTAGAGTTTGCTTATCAGAACACCGAAAGTGGAAAGATTTGTCTGCTGTCGTGCGCTTCACCAAGCTATTCTTTGTGGGAGAATTTTGAAGAAAAAGGAGATCAGTTTCAAAAGTTTGTAAATATGTATGTAGAGAAATAATAAAATTTTTTCGTTCAAGTTGGCGGTGGGGTTGCGCACGAAAAAATTTTATTATTTCGCGGAATTACTTCGCAGAATATGAAAAAGCAATTTAATTATTTTTTATTTTTTCTTGTAGTTTTTTTGGTTGGGTTCAGTTTTTTATTTTTAGCTTGTCTTTCGGCTCCCGCATCTTTGCAGAGATTTGGAAACACAAATTATTATTTATTTCACGATTTGTTTTTTGGTTTACTTCCGGCAATTATTTTAGGACTTATTGGTTACAAAATTTCTTTAGATTTTTTAAAGAGGTGGTCATTCTGGATTGTTCTTGCTAATTTGTTTGCATTATTTTTAGTTTTTTTGCCAAAAATTGGAACAAGCGCTGGCGGAGCTTCAAGGTGGCTGGGTGTTGGAAGCATAACTGTCCAACCTTCTGAATTTTTAAAAATCACATCAATTTTGTATTTGTCGGCATGGATTGCTTCAAAATTATCCGAACGACCCAGAGGGTACCCCTCAGAAGATTGGAAAAGTGCCACAAAAAAAACCTACCATAATTTTTTATACATATTCTTTCCATTTGTCTTCTTTCTTGGAATTATAGCCATTGCTCTTTTTTTGCAAAAAGATGCCAGTACTTTGGGGATAGTAACCTTAACTTTGTTGTCTTTATATTTTTCCGCAAAAACACCTTTGTGGCACACATTACTGATCGTAATAGCCGGAGTCAGCTCGTTGCTTTTTATGGTTAAATTTGAGCCGTATCGTTTAGACCGCTGGCTGATTTTTTTGCATCCGGATGCCGATCCTTTGGGTAAAGGATTTCAACTGCGGCAGTCATTGATTTCTTTGGGTTCCGGCGGAGTTTTTGGAAAAGGGTTAGGGCTATCAACTCAAAAATTTGGCTTTCTCCCGCAGGCAATGTCCGATTCAATCTTTGCCATAATTGGAGAAGAATTTGGAGCATTTGGAAGTATTATTTTAATTGGTTGTTTTCTTTTGTTCTTTTGGCTTGGAGTCCAAATTGCAAAAAATTCCAATGATAAATTCGCCAAAATGGTTGCCATTGGAATTGTAACCTGGATTTGCCTGCAAGCATTCGTAAATATGGCCTCCGTAGCCGGAATTTTCCCCCTAGCCGGAATCCCTCTCCCGTTTTTCTCCTACGGCGGATCCCACTTGGCCGTTGAATTATTCGGCGTCGGCCTTTTGCTAAACATTTCAAAAAACACATAATTCTGGTATTATTAAAAAATATGAAAATTGTTTTTACTGGGGGGGGGACTGGGGGGCATGTTTTTCCTTTGGTGGCCATAATTAGGGAAATTAGGAGGATTTATCCTGAAACATCACAAAGAAAATCTTTGGAGCTTTATTATTTGGGGCCGAAGGATGACTTTGGGGTGGTTTTGTTGAAGCAAGAAGATTTGATAATCAAAACAATAATTTCTGGAAAAATTAGGAGGTATTTTGATTGGAGAAATTTTATTGATATTTTATTTAAAATTCCATTTGGATTTGTGCAAAGTTTTTTTATACTTTTATTTATGCGCCCGAATTTAGTTTTTAGCAAAGGGGGGTCGGGGTCAATTTCTGTAACATTTGCAGCTAAATTGTTGAACATTCCTGTATTTTTACACGAATCTGATACGGTGCCGGGGCTTTCAAACCGGCAAACTTCAAAATGGGCAAAGAAAATTTTTACATCATTTCCAAAAACAGAATTATTTAATCAGGAAAAAATAATTCTAACCGGCAACCCCATAAGAGCCGAAATTTTAAACGGCGACAAAGAAAAAGCGGGGGTGTTGTTTAATTTAACTTTTTCAAAGCCGGTAATTTTAATAATTGGCGGGTCGCAGGGGGCAGAAGCTTTAAACGATTTTGTTTTGTTAATTTTAAATGACTTATTAAAAAATTACGAATTAATTCACGTTACCGGCAAAGAAAATTTTAAAGAAACAGTTGCCGAGGCCCAAGTTGTAATTGATAAAAATTTAGACAAATATTATCATCCAATTGGTTTTTTAAACGAAGATCAAACAAAGCACGCATACAAAGTTGCCGATATAATAGTTTCAAGAGCCGGTGCAAGCGGAATTTTTGAAATTGCGGCAACCGGCAAGCCAAGCATTTTGGTTCCACTGCCAAGCGCAGCAGGAGACCATCAATCAAAAAATGCATATGAATATGCAAACACCGGCGCCGCTGAAATAATTGAACAAGAAAATTTAACTCCCAATTTTTTCATAGGAAAATTGCAATTATTATTTTTACACCCAGAACAATTAGAAAAAATGCTTCAAGCCGCCTTAACGTTCGCCAAACCCTTAGCCGCCCGAGAAATTGCCAGAGAAATTTTAGAATTTTTAATGATTAAATAAAATGTTTAATAAAATAAACGAAGTACGCGTTAGAATTGCACCATCACCAACGGGTCCAATACACATTGGTACTGCAAGGACGGCTCTTTTTAATTATTTATTTGCAAAACAAAATAACGGAAAATTTATTTTGAGAATTGAAGACACCGACAAAGAAAGATCTGAACAGAGATGGACTGATGAAATTATAGAGCAATTAAAATGGTTGGGGATTGAATGGAATGAGGGCCCCGATATTGGTGGAGAATTTGAACCATACAAACAATCTCAACGTTTGGATATTTATAAAAAATATTTAGAGAAACTTTTTGAAGAAAAAAAAGTTTATTATTGTTTTTGCACAGAAGAAGAATTAGAATCTAAGCGTCAAGAACAAATGAGCAGGGGATTGGCTCCAAAATATGACGGCACTTGTGCGCATTTATCTGAAGAAATTGTGCAAAAAAATCTTGCTGAAAAAAAACCGTCGGTTATAAGATTTAAAATTGAAAATAAAAAAGTAAAATTTAACGATTTAATTCGCGGAGAAGTGGAGTTTGATGCCGGATTATTGGGGGATGTGGTAATTGCAAAAAACATGGAAACCCCCTTATATCATTTTGCAGTTGTTGTTGATGACTTTGAAATGCAAATTAGTCATATTATAAGAGGTGAAGAGCACTTGTCTAATACACCTCGTCAAATTTTATTGCAAAAGGCCTTGGGATTTTATCAGCCGGTTTATGCGCATTTACCATTGATGTTGAATGCCGACAAGAGTAAAATGTCTAAACGACAGGGAGATGTTGCTTTATCGGATTACCATAATAATGGATATTTGCCCGAAGCGCTGGTTAATTTTATGGCTTTGCTTGGATGGAATCCGGGAACAGAAAAAGAAGTGTTTTCGCTGGAAGGTCTTGTAAAAGAATTTTCAATTGAAAAGGTTCAAAAAGCCGGAGCTGTTTTTAATATCACCAGATTAGATTTTTTAAATGGACTCTATATCCGCGAAAAAGATATTAAAAAATTAACAGAACTGTGTTTGCCATATTTGAAAGAATCTGGACTTTTGGTGGAAGGTCAGGTCTCGGAACGCTCTTTGGAAAAAATAATAGAAGTTTCAAAAAACAGAATGAAAAAACTTTCTGAAATTTCAGAACTTTCAGATTTCTTTTTTACCGATAAGTTAGTTTTTGATAAAGAATTATTGCATTGGAAAGAAGCGGGGGACATTGCAACAAAAGAATCACTCAAGTTTTCAAGAAGTGTATTGTGCGACATAAAAGATTGGGAAATAAAAAATCTTGAAACAGAAATGTTTTTGGCATCAGAAAAATTCAACAAATTAAAAAATTATCCGGAAAAAAATAAAGGGTACTTGCTGTGGCCCTTGAGAGTGGCATTGTCCGGAAAAGATTTCTCGCCAAGCCCTTTTGAAATAGCCGACATTTTAGGCAAAGAAAAAACAATAAAAAGAATTGAAGACGCAATAAAAAAACCATGAACAAGAAAATCATATTTAGCGTTGTTATAATTATTATAATTCTGGCGGCGGTTTTTTTGAGTCAGCAGGCATATTCGAAGGGAATTGGAAAAACCCTTATTTCTGATGCCACAAATTGGGCCATGGCTAATGTTTACCCAAAAATAACCGGGGAAGTGCAAGCGAGAGGGGATATGATAAAAAAAGAAGTTGGCAGTGAACAAAAAAAAGTTTCAGAAAATATTGGACAAAAAATTTCAGATTATTTTTCTGGAGTTGCAAATGCAATTACGCATCCCGGAACTCCGCAAAATTGTTCGACTTCAACATCGTCTAAATAAAAATTGTTTGACATAAGCTCTTTATTGGAGTTATTATGAAGATAGATGCAATGTCGCAAAATGTAGGTAAAGCGACGTATATAATAAGGCCAATTCTAAAACAATGCAAAACTCATTAAAACCAATCAAGGAACATTTGCAAGATTTTTTGGATTTTTGCGAAGTTGAAAAAGGTTTGAGAAAAAATACTCAGGAGAATTATAAAAATTATTTGGAAAAATTTTTGCATTGGTTGGATTCCTCTAAAAATAGCTCTATTCTCCCCCATCAGCTGACCTCTGAGCATATTTGGGGTTATAGGTTATTCTTATCCCGAACCCCAAGTCCTGCCACAGGTAAATTGCTATCCAAAGGTACCCAAAACTACTATTTAATCGCCTTAAGGGCCATTTTGGGCTACTTTGTGACAAAAGACATACTTTCGCTACCTCCAGAAAAAATAGCCCTTGCAAAGGCAGATAGAGGCCTAAAAAGCATCAAATTTCTCACTTTAGACCAAATAGGCAAGCTTTTATCCTCTATAAGCTCAAAAGACGATATAAGTATCAGGGATAGGGCTATTCTGGAGTCTTTTTTTTCAACCGGTCTTAGAATCGCCGAGTTGGTTTCGCTAAACCTGGAGCAGTTTGAAAATATAAAAAACAAAAAAGATTTGGAGCTTGGCATAATCGGTAAGGGCGGAAAACCTCGCACAGTTTATTTTTCAGAACGCGCCTTAAATCACGTCAGAAAATATTTAGAAATAAGAAATGCCGCCAAAAATATGAATTCAAAAGCTTTGTTTATAAACTTTAGAGATAAGTCCGACAAATCCGACCCAAGGTTAACCCCGCGTTCAATTGAACGGATCGTAAAAAAATATGCTTTGTTGTCCGGCATTCCAATTTTCACAACTCCCCACACTCTCCGTCACAGTTACGCCACCGACCTAATGAACCAAGGCGTCGACCTAAGAAGTATCCAAGAATTTCTTGGCCACTCAAATATTGCTACCACACAAATTTACACCCACGTAACCAACAAGCGTCTCCGCGACATCCATCATCAATTTCACAGCGATCCCGACAAGAAATAAAAAAAGACGATACTTGCGTCGCCTTTTTTATTATTTAATATGTCGCACAATAATAACTGATGATAAAACAGTTTAAGGTTATAAAAGCGACGTCTGGACGGGTCGTTTTTGTAACTGTTCGTAGCCACTATTGAAATACGCCTCAATAATTTCATGTTGTGAAATCCATGCATTTCCACCATTTACACTTGACATGAAACTATATTTCAAATGCGCAAGTAAGTCTTTTACCTTTTTAATTTCTTGTTTATTTTTTACTTTTATATAATGCTCTGATTTTGGATTAGTGACTTCTGCTATATCCTTTATTTTCCCTGAATTGCCGTTTAATACAAAATCAGCATCTTGCGATTCTCGTGGTAAAAATTCAATTTTTGTTGGTTTTGGTAATTTTATTTTGCGAAGATTAATGTTCAATTCTCTTTTTGTCCAGACAAAAAATGTGCAAGGAACGTGATATGTATTGCTACCAATCAAAAAACTATTTTTTGGCAATTTTTTCTCAATAATTAACTTCCAGTTACTCGGAAATAAATTATAACTTTGATTAGTTATTTTGGAAAAAGTGTCTGGCAATATAAATGCGATGGTTTCGGCACCGAGAAATTGACAATGTCTAATAAATTTTTTTGCCAAAACACTCCTTTTCCCAAAAGGAGGATTTCCGATAAAAAGTTTATGCTGCCCTAAAATAGAACCAAGTTTCAAAAAATTTTGCTTAATAATGACCTTATTCTCTGGCTCTAAATCGTAGGCAATACAATTTTTTATTTTATTTGAAAAAGCGCCAGAACCAGCAGAGGGCTCAATAATTACATCATATCCATTAAAATCAACAGACGAGAGACATAGGTCAACAATTTCATTTTTTGTATAAAATTTGTCAAGATTAGCTTTTGCCATAATTATTTCCAATTTTGAAAAATTACTCTTTCTAATTTATTCGCACGATAATTTTTTTCAAAACGTCGGAAATTTATACTTATCGGATCTATGGGTAATCTCAGGGCGAGTTCAACATGTTTATTCTGTTGATTTGCAACCTGTGTGCCATGCATTGCACCCGCTTTCATTGTTTGACATTCTTGCACAATCTGATTATGGGTTAGAAGATAAAGTCGAGAATTTGAAAAATTGTCCTCGTTAATATATCCTAATAAATAAAAATCAATTTGTTGCCAAGGCCTTAATTGGACAGCGTTAATTTTGTTATCTTTATTTGATGTAGAGATTTTATATTCATAATATTGATTATTTTTAACATCAACTCCATCGCCACGACCGAGCGTAGAGGCGACATATTGATGGCCAGTTTTCTTTCTTATAAAATCATCAATTTTTGGCGATTTTGCCTGTGCATTCAAAAAGGCAATTGCAGGGAAAAAATCTTTTGCTTTATCTAAATCATCAAGTGTGATTTTCCCGTTCTGTATATGTGCGTTTAACACAGAAACAGACCGAGAGGCATTTTTACTAATATTCAATGCTTGATTATGTAAATCCACTAATATTTATTATAGCATAAGTTTTACAAAATATATGTTTCGCGAAGGGTGTTTTATTTTGTATGCAAAAAGGGATTTTTATTTATTTAAATATGTAACGGTTAATTGTAAAACCGTGGCGAATGAAACCCATAGTAGGTATGGAATTTGAATGTAAGCAATCCATGGGGCGTATGGAAAAATAGCGATAATAGACAAGATTAGGGTGATTAAAACTAAAAGAATGTCAGTGGCGGCTAAGAGGTCGTTTTTTAGATTAAATTGAATGGGCGTGAAAGCAAAATTGAAAATAAGATTAAGCAAAAACGGTAAGGCAATAATGATTGTGATTTCTTTTTGCCATGCCATTAAAAATACCTTACCGAAAGATAAAATAATTAAAATATATAAAAAAGTCCATACCGGGCCGAAAAGCCATGACGGAGGCGACCACGATGGTTTTTTAAATTTCGAATACCAATTATATGCATTATTTTTTTGTATCATAATTATTAAGTGTTAATTATGTATTTATATTACTATAAAAAATAAATCACTTAAAGGATTATTACTTGTCGCACAATTGATTGTTTGGTATAATGGGATATAATATTTATTTTATTTTTAAAAATTATGGCAGAAAAATTTAATATTGTTAGTTTGGTTAATTGTGATGGGTGCTTTGATTTGCAATTTAGAAAAGATACCCGTCACGAACGTACCAACTCCCCCACTTATTATAGGTGGAAAGCGCAATTTATTGTGACAAGTCCGAAAGAAAATTTAAAAATTTTAGAAAGAATAAAAAAAGAATTGGGTTGCGGAGAGGTTTCTGTTTCAAAAGATCAGGCAAGGTTTTCGGTGCAAAAAATCAGCGACATTTCGGAAACCGTTGTGCCGTTTTTTAAAAAAAATTGCTTAGCCGATAAAAAGAAAAAGGATTTTGAACTTTGGGCAAAAGCAGTTGAGATAATTCAAAAAAATAAAGGCAAGCCACTGATCGATTGGAAAAAAAATGAATTAAATTCCTTGATGGAAATTCATAAGTCTTGCGCAAAATATAAAAGTCGTCCAAGAGAGCCAAAATGGCTGGACATGGCAAAATCATTTTCCAAAGCGACGTAACCGTTTATCAAATTCCTCAAGAGCTGTGTTAAAATCTTGTTCGGAAAAATCGGGCCAGAGTTTTGGGGAAAAATATAGTTCGGCGTAGGCGGCTTGCCACAATACAAAATTTGAAAGGCGCATTTCTCCTCCGGCTCTTATTATAAAATCTGGCACGTCTAAATCTGCAGTTGATAAATGGTTTTCAAAAAGTTTCTCGTTAATTTCTTCGGGGCTAATCCCCTCTTTTATAATATTTTTTGTGGCATTTAAAATATCCCATTTTCCACCGTAACTGATTGCCAAATTTAAAAAAAGATTATTGTTATTTTTTGTGGTTTCTTCTGTTTTTTTAATCGCATTCCGTAAAGATTTTGGCAATTTTTCTCGTTGCCCTATTACTCTGACTCGGGCTCCATCTTTTTCATATTTGTTTAAATTTTGAATCAAACCATCCTCTAAAAGCTTCATTAAATAATTAACTTCATCTTCGGATCTGTTCCAATTTTCTGTTGAAAATCCAAAAACAGTAACGGTTTTTACTCCCCCGTTTTTGCACCAATTTAAAAATTCGTCGAATTTTTTTTCGCCCGCCAAATGTCCATCCATGCTGTTTAGGCCTTTTTGCTTTGCCCATCGGCGGTTGCCGTCTGGAAATAATACGATATGTTTTGGAATATTCATTGTTTTGAATTTATTATTTGGATAGGAGCTTTTAGTTGATATTTTGCGATTATGTATCCTGTAGCAAAAGCCAGTAAGACTAAAAGCACGACTATTATAAATATTATAATATCATTAAAATAAGATTTGACAAAGGCCGAAAACTTTGTTAAGATGTCTTTATACATAATTATTTATTTAAGTTTAAAACAATGTCAAAAACTAAACAAGGAGGTTCTTCCAGATTGGGCAGAGAATCGGCATCGCAACGGCTTGGAATTAAGGCTCATGACGGGGAAAAAATAAAAATTGGCCAAATCATAATCAGGCAAAGGGGCGCCAATGTTCTTGCCGGTAAAAATGTAAAAATAGGATCTGATGATACTATTTACGCAATGAAAGACGGAACAGTTAAATTTGCCGCAACATCAAAAAAACATTTTGATGGGTCAGTCAGAAGCGCAAAAATAGTTTCTGTTAAGTAGAAAGACGAAACCGCCCTAAGAGGGGCGGTTTTTGATTGAAGCTTTTATAAACTCTTTAAATAATGGATGTGGTTTTAGTGGTCTGGATTTAAATTCCGGGTGAAATTGCGTGCCCACAAAAAATGGGTGATCTTTAATTTCAATTATTTCAACCAAATCTTTTTTTGGATTTATTCCCGCAATTACAAGGCCTTTTTCTTTAAGCGTGTTTTTGTATTCGTTGTTTACTTCATATCTGTGGCGGTGCCTCTCTGAAATCATATCAGCATTATATGCTTTGTGAGAAAGGGTCCCGTGAGTTAATTTGCAGTTGTATGCGCCCAATCGCATTGTGCCGCCAAAGTGTTTTTCTTTTAGTAATTCTTTTTGTTCGGCCATAAAATCAATAACCGGATTTTTTGCGTTTTTATCAAATTCTCTTGATGTGGCGTCTTTTATTCCTGCAACATTTCTGGCAAATTCAATTGTGGCAAGTTGAAGACCAAGACATAGTCCAAAAAATGGAATTTTATTTTCTCGGCAATATTCAATGGCTTTTATTTTCCCTTCTATTCCCCTGTTTCCAAACCCCCCCGGAACCAATATTCCGTCACATTCGCTCAACTCTTTTAAGGATGCAGAATTTTTCTCGAACTCTTCCGCAGATATCCATAAAATTTCAGCTTTTCTGTTTTGCGAGAATGCGGCATGTTTTAACGATTCTATCACTGAAATGTAGGAATCCATCAAGGTAAATTTACCGCTCTCGAAATACTTTCCGACAATTCCAATTTTTACCGGTTTTGGGCAATTGTTTATGCATTTTACCAAATCTTCCCACTCCTTCAAATCGCTCGCTCTTGGCTTTACAGACAGTTTTTTTAAAATTTTATTACCCAAATCTTCTTTTTCAAAATTAACAGGCACTTCATAAATTGATTTTACATCCGGAGCCGCAATTACGTCATCGGGATGTATGTTGCAATAAATTGCAAGCTTTTTTCTTCTTGGTTCGTCCATTGGAACCTCTGACCTTGCTAAAATCATATCAGCTTGTAGGCCTGCTTCGTTTAAATATCTGACTGCCTGCTGGGTTGGTTTTGTTTTCATTTCGCCTATCATTGCCGGCACCGGCAAATAGCTTACCAAAATAAAAAGCACATCTTTTGTTTGCGCAAGCTTCATCATTCTGGCCGCCTCTAAAAAAATTAAATCTTGATAGTCGCCGACAGTTCCGCCGATTTCAATTAAAACAAAATCCGCCTTCGCTTTTTTGCCAGCCCGTTTAATTGTTTCTATGACTTCGTTTGGAATTCCGGGAATTACCGAAACGCATTCTCCGCCATATTCTAAATTTCTTTCTTTGTTTATTACCGACAAATAAACCTTGCCGGTTGTCATATAATTGTCTGTGTAGATATTTTCGTCCAAAAATCTTTCGTAATTTCCGACGTCTTGGTCGCACTCAATTCCGTCGTCGGTCACAAAAACTTCCCCGTGTTCAACCGGATTCATTGTGCCTGCATCAACATTAACATATGGGTCAATTTTTATTGCTGTTACTTTAAAACCCTTGCTTTTTAGAATTCTCCCAATTGAGGCGGTGGCAATTCCCTTTCCAATGCCCGACATTACGCCTCCTGCGACGAAAATATATTTTGTGGCCATTTTTCTTGTCCTCCGAAGAGGATATTTTTAAAATTTTTTATTTATTTATTATAACCAGTTTTTATTTAAAAACAAACCGCCCCGTTTTACGGGGCGGAAAAATTTATTCTTCTTCTTTTTCTTTCTTTTCGTCTTCTGCCGAGATGATGACTTTTATTTCGGCTTCCAGATTGTGACTTAGGATGATATTTACCGGAAACTCCCCTATTTGTTTGAAGGGCTCCTCAAGTTTTACCTGTGACTTTTTAACTTCAAATCCTGATATTTTTAGAGCGTCAATAATTTTTTGATTATTGATTGATTCAAAAAGTTGTCCTTCATCTCCAACCTTAACGATGATATTTAGTTCCAGTCCATCTAATTTTGAAGCAAGCTCTTGTGCCTTTTTCAAATCTTCTTCTGCTTCTTTTTCAATAACTTCTTTTTGGTCGGACAACCATTGCAAGGCCTGTTTTGTCGCGGCTCTTGCCTGTTTCTGGGGTAAAAGAAGATTTCTGGCGTGCCCATCTTTCACCTCTCTTATTTCATATTTTTTTCCAAGACCTTCAACGTCTTGCAGTAAAATTACTTTCATTTTAGTTTGATTATTTTATATCTTTTTTATTATACCGTATTCTACTTTAAACCGCCAACAATTTCAAGGGCTATCAAGGGTTAGAACCATTTATTCAATAGTTTATATTACAATAATAAAATGAAAAATACAATTATCAACTAAATCCAGTCAAAGAGAGCCTTTCGGGCTCCCTTTTTTATCTCCGTTGATTTTATACTAATCACGGTTTTACACTGCAAACATTGCCCGCAATTCTTTAACTTCAGCTTCAAGTTTTTCAATTCTCTTTTGATGGCTTGCCAAAACCCTATCTTCCAACCCGTCAAAACGCCTGTTCATCTCAGCTTTGGTTACCATGTTTGATTGCATTCCATCTAAACGTTTATCAACCTGCTCGAAACGCTTGTCAACCTCTTGAAATCCTTTTTGCACCATAACTGCCAAATCATTTATTGTTATATCTTTTTTTACCATATACTATTATTATATTCCTGAAAAAATCCGTGTCAAATTTTTTGTTCTAATTAGTTTCTCATTCCTTGATACCAAGTGATTCTTTTTGTAACTTTGACATTCTTTCTTCTTCAAGTTTTTTTAATTTTTTTGGCAAATCATCAAAATCAACTTTTTTGCCCAGTCCTCTATTGAGGATATCAATTGTTATGGCTAGTCCTCTCCATTCTGCAATAGGAATTCGCCTTTTATCAAATAAGGGCGTTTTTGAATCATCACGACCTATGTTTACAAATCTGTATTTCATACTCCTACCTATTGTTTTATTATTTTCTGCTTTTTCAAAACCATCTTTAATTGCTTGTTCTGCCTTTCTCACATCACGGTAATTGTAAGCTATATCCTCTAATTTTAGCAAATCATCTTCGCTAAGTTTCCAAAAAACAGCGTGAAATAACCCACCAGCTTTAGGCTCAAAAGGACCTAAGTTCAATATAGTATATTTTTTATCCATTCCGCCTTCTTTTGTTTCGGTTTCTTCCACCAAGCCATTTGATAGATTTTTTAATTCTTCATTTAAAAATTCTCTTTTTCTTTTTTCCAACTCAACTTCATCTTTCCAATCGCCAGCTAAAGCTTCTACTGCTTTTCCTGTGACAGAAGAACCTATGGCAACACCAGCCGCACCCTTTAATACACTTCCCAAAAATCCCCTTCTACTAATTCTTTTTTGCCCTTTATTTTCTTCTTGCGGTTGTGTTGGTTCTTGTGTTTCAGGAGCTGGTGTTATTTGTAATTCCTCATCTCGTGGTTGTTCATTTACCCTAAATTTGTTCCTGTTTTGCCATAAATTTTATCGTTTAACGATTATTTTTTTATATTTTAGATTGATTTATTTAGAATCCTCGTCATCCATACGGCTTTTTATTTTATCTAACATTTTTCTTAAGTTATCAATAATCGCCATCTTTTCTTCGGTCACATCTGCACCATCTAAAGATTTTCCGTTTTGTGGAAGTCGAGATTCAATGTATTGTATGGCGTGAGTTAGAAATTTATGTGCGTTCTTATTTTTTGCACCATTATTAAAAGTGTCGATAACTTCATCGGACCATGATTGGCAATAATCTGGATTGTATTCATGCAGTATATTTATTCTGTCATATTTATCGTCTTTGTGCAAGATTTATTAAATTCTCTATCTTTTTTGGATCTAATTGCCCTGCCTCGTAGGTATTTAAAAAACTGATAAATTTCTTTGAATCTTCAATTTCAACTACTGCATGACTAACCTTATCTTCTTCGGGCGTATCTTCTTCGTCCTCGAATAATTTTACATGGCTTTTTTTCAAATCGAGTTTCAACCCGCATACTTCAAGGAAATCAGCGTGCTTCGAGGTTACGGCTTCTAATCTTCCTGTTAATCTTTGCGAATCCTTAAATCTATCGCCCTCCTCGTCAACAACATTATGTAGGATATCGAACATCCTTTTTTCATTTATATCTTCAAAATCCGCTAAAAAGCCGCCTAAATTATCTTGAGGATTCTCATCTCCTTTGTTTTCTATGTTTTTTGGCATAAATGATTGGAATGTATAAACTAAAATAACTTTTATTTTCCTTGTGGCAATGATTTAACAATTTCAAGGGCTTTGTCTAACTGGGGGTCTTTTTTGGCTTGGATGTCGGAGTCGGATATGGATACTTTTACGTCCGGTTGAAGTCCTATGTTTTGAATGTAGCTTCCTTTTGGAGTTAGCCAGTTGGCGACGGTTATTTTTAGGAATGAGCCGTCGCGCAAATTTATTACTTCTTGTACACACCCTTTGCCGAAGGATTTTTCTCCAATAAGTTGCACGTTTCTATCGTCTCTTAATGCTCCGGATAAAATTTCGGATGCGGAAGCTGATCCTCCGTCAATTAAAATTACAACAGGATAATTTGCTAATTGTCCGTTTCCTTCGGCTTTGTAAATTTGTTGCGGTTTTCCTTTGCCAAAATCTTCAACTGTTACAGTTTGGCCGTTTTGCAGAAACCAACCGGCAACATCTTGGGCGGATTGCAAATATCCGCCGGGGTTTCCCCTTAAATCCAGAATAATTTTTTTAGCCGGACTTTGCATAATTTGAAGAGCCGCTGTTTTAAAGTCAGAACCCAAATTTTCATCAAATTGGAAAATTTGTATGTATGCTATGTTTCCATTTTTTACCGACCACTTCATTGAAGGAACGTTGATGGTGTCTCTGGTAATTTTAAAATCTTGCGTTGTTTTCCAATCACCTCTTAAAATTGATAATGTCACAGAAGTTCCCTTCGGTCCGCGGATTAAAGTTACGGCTTCGTCTGCCGATATATTTGTGGCATCTTTTCCGTTTATTTTTATAATTACATCGCCCGATTTTAATCCTGCTTTTTCTCCGGGGGTTCCCGGCAACGGAGAAATAACTGTAAGTAAATTATTTTTAATTCCAATTTCAACTCCTATGCCATCAAATGATCCGGCTAAATCTGTTTGGAATAATTGTGCCTGTTGTGGATCAAAAAAAGACGTATATGGATCTCCCAAGGAATTTGTCATTCCTTCAATGGCGCCATAAACGATTTTTTGGTTGGTTATTTTGCTTGGGTCGTCAAAGTATTGATTAAGTTTTCCGTAAGCGTCCCAAAAAAGTGAAAAATCAATAGTTCCGGGTTGAGGAACGTGATACGCGATTTTTGTGGCGCCAAACCAAGCACCCAACGTAAAAACCGCACCAAAACATAAAACTAAAACTATTGAATAAACTATTTTTTTGATATTCATATTATGTATATTACCAAAAAATATTTTACAAAGCAACATATATGTATTAGGATTATTCTAACATAGACCCTTGTCAATTTGGAGACTAAAATGCTTGAACGTTTAAGAGAATTTTGGAGAATTTTTCTCTTGTGGCTGTTAAAGAGAAAGAAGAAACGGCTCGAGAAGCAAAGAGCCAAGAGGGACATAAAATTTCGCAAAGCTCTCGCGAAATATGTAGAAAAACGCAACAAACAAAACAAAGGACCAGGTTTGACCTAGCCCTTTTTATTTTTTTTAGCCCTGACCTTTTGTCTTATTTCTCCTTCTTCCATCAGCGTTTTTTATTTCTCTCTTTCTGTCTACACCAATAGTGCCGCCAAGATTGTTTGCTGCGCTGCGATTGTTGTAACAATTTTCGCACCTGTCTCCGTAAGTGTCATTTTTTAATATAGCACCACATTCGCGGCACTTTTTTTCTTCGTTAATAGGTTCTCCTTCTCTCATATTTTTTATAATTAATTTAAAATATGTGGACCCACCGGGAATCGAACCCGGCCCTCATCCATGCCATGGATGCGTAATACCGATTTACTATGGGCCCGACAAAAAATTGTGCCCTTAGTCTCCCCAGGATGGAACACCATCGAGAAGACTATTTTACGATGGAAAGAGGTTTTTGAAGCATTCCCTATCCCATTTGAGCCTATATCACAAGCTTAGCATTTTAGGAGTTAAAAATCTGTCATGGATTTTAGCTCTAAATGAGGAGTATTTGGACTCTCAAAAAAGCGATAAATCTCGTTTGGTGCCCTCGTCGAGACTTGAACTCGAAACCAATTCCTTAAAAGGGAACTGCTCTACCAATTGAGCTACGAGGGCAATTTTAATTATTCTAACCTATAATCCTGTTTTCTTCAACTGGTCAAATAACTCTTTTTGCTGACGGGATAATTTTTTTGGGGTTTTTATGTTTAATTCAACATAAAAATTTCCTTTTCCATACCCGCCAAAATGCGGGATTCCTTTTCCGGAAAGTTTGAATATTTTTCCAGATTCAGTACCGGCGGGAACTTGCAATAAAATGTTTGTTCCTTCTAAGGTTTTTATTTCAATTTCATCGCCCAATGCCGCCTGTGAAAAATTAATTTGCGACTGCGAAAACAAATCATCTCCCCTTCTTTCAAAAATTGGGTGAGTTTTTACAAGGATTCTAACAAATAAATTTCCCGCTTTTGCTCCTTTTCTTCCGGCTTCGCCTTTTCCTTCAACCTTGATTACTTGATTGGAATCAATTCCGGCTGGAATTGCAACATCAATTGTTTCTTCGCCTTTTGTTCGGCCTTCACCCTTGCAAACGTTACATGGTTTTTCGGGAATTGTTCCTTCGCCTTTACATTCAGGGCAGGTTGTAACCGTTGTATACGAACCAAGCATTGTTTTTCTGACTTGCTGGACTTCTCCGGTTCCTCGGCACGAAAAACATTCTTTAATTTTTGTTCCGGCTTCGGCTCCGGATCCATGACATCGGTTGCAGACAATTTGTTTTACAATTGTTATTTTTTCAATAAAGTCTTTTAAAGTTTTTTCTAAAGCAATTTCAACTTCAACCTGAATGTCTTTTCCCTTTTTTAAATCCTTTCTTTTTCCGGGCCTTGCTCCGCCACCAAAAAATTCTGAAAAAATGTCGCCAATATCTCCCATATCAAATTCATATTCCTGATTTGATTGTCCATTCCCCCACGCCCAATTGAACCCTTGCCCTTCAAATGGGTTTCCTCCAGGTTGTCCGCCATCAAATACGCGTCCATACTGATCGTATTGCGCTCTTTTCTGCTGGTCGCTTAAAACCTGATAGGCCTCGTTTATTTCCTTAAACTTTTTTTCATCTCCGCCTTTGTCAGGATGATATTTGTGCGCCAGCTTGTGAAATGCTTTTTTTATTTCGTCTTGGGTTGCAGTTTTTGCAACACCAAGAACCTGATAATAATCCATGTTGAAAATTATAAATTATTTCTCGGTGTACTTTCCTTCCTCTGCTTTTGGCTCGTTGTCTTTTGGTAAATCTTTTTCGTTTGGATTTGTTTGAACTTGTTCCTGCTTATACATTTCAGCTCCCACTTTCTGGATGGTGTCAGACAAATCTTTTGTTTTGGCTTTTATGTCATCTATATTATCAGTTTTCTGGGCTTCTTTCAAGACGCTAATTTTATCCTCAACTGTTTTTTTGTCTTCCGGTTTTATTTTGTCGCCGGCATCTTTCAATGTTTTTTCGCAGGTGTAAACCAATGCATCTGCAGCATTTTTAGTTTCAATAACTTCTTGTTTCTTTTTATCATCGGCTACGTGTATTTCGGCGTCTTTTTTCATTCTTTCAACCTCGTCTTTTGAAATTCCCGATGATCCTTCAATTTTAATTGACTGGACTTTGTTTGTGGCCTTGTCTTTTGCCGAAACATTCAAAATTCCGTTTGCGTCAATATCAAAACTCACTTCAACCTGTGGCATTCCTCGTGGAGCCGGCGGAATTCCGTCCAGAATAAATTTTCCAAGAGTTTTGTTGTCGGCTGCCATCGGTCTTTCACCTTGCAAAACGTGCACCTCAACACTTGTCTGGCTGTCGGCTGCTGTTGAAAACACTTGAGATTTTGCTGTTGGAACTGTTGTATTTTTTGGAATTAAAATTGTGTTTACGCTTCCAAATGTTTCAATTCCCAAAGAAAGCGGAGTTACATCAAGCAATAAAACGTCGCGTACTTCGCCTTGCATAATTCCGCCTTGCACAGCCGCTCCAATTGCCACAACTTCGTCGGGGTTTACTTCTTTGTTTGGCTCTTTGCCGAAATATTTTTTTACTTCCTCCTGCATTTTTGGCATTCTTGTTTGTCCTCCAACCAATACGACTTCGTTTATGTCTTTTGGTTCAAGTCCGGCTTCTTTCATTGTTTTGTCTATAAGTTTTATAGACTTTTCAATGTAGTCGTTCACCATATTTTCAAACTCTGCGCGCTTCAATTTCAAATCCAAGTGTTTTGGGCCGTTTGCATCCGAAGTTATAAATGGCAAATTAATCTGCGCTTCCAAGCTGGAAGACAATTCAATTTTTGCTTTTTCTGCCGCTTCTTTTATTCTTTGCAAAGCCAAATTGTCTTTCTGCAAATCAACTCCGTTTTCTTTTTTAAATTCCGCCACAATCCAATCCATCACTCGCTGGTCAAAATCATCTCCGCCCAAATGCGTGTCTCCGCCGGTTGCTTTCACCTCCACCGTATCTGCGCCCACATCTAAAATAGATATATCAAATGTTCCTCCTCCAAAGTCATACACAACAATTTTCTCGTCTTTCTTTTTGTTAAGCCCATAAGCCAAAGCAGCCGCAGTTGGTTCATTGATAACTCTTTTAACAACAAATCCCGCAATTTCTCCTGCAACCTTTGTTGCCTTTCTTTGCGAGTCGTCAAAATAAGCCGGGCAGGTAATAATTGCTTCGGTAATTGGCTCGCCAATTTTTGCTTCCGCGTCGGCTTTCAATTTTTGCAAAATCATAGCCGAAATTTCAGCCGGGTTTAACCATTTGTCCCCCATCTTAACATCCACTCCGCCATCAGCCGATTCCCTAATTTCATAAGGCAACAATTTTTTGTCGCGCTGAACCTCTGCATCCGAAAACTTCCTTCCAATCAACCTCTTAACCGAAAAAATAGTATTTGTAGGATTAGTAACCGCCTGCCTCTTAGCAAGCACCCCCACAACCCGTTCCCCCCCCTTAGAAATTGCCACAATAGACGGAGTAGTTCGTGCCCCCTCCTTATTCTCAATTATTTTGGCCTCCCCTCCCTCCACAATGGCCATAGCCGAGTTAGTTGTACCTAAGTCGATTCCTAAAATTTTTGACATGTTATTATTTATTTAATTTTATATTTATTAATTTTGGTTTGGTTATTACGTGATAACCTGAAATAATATCATAACCGACTAAATTAGTCTGTTATGCAGTATTATTTTATCTCTTTGGTTATTTGTTTTTAAAATCCCAGTTTTGTTTCTTCCTTTGTTTCGCCGGATGCTTGTGTGATAGGTTTGGGCAGTTGGGTTTTTATTTCTCCGAATTGTTTTTCGTGGTTTTCAATCTGTTGTTTTAACAAAAGAAAAATTCTTTTTGCGTGTTTTGGGCTTGCGGCAAATTGGCGCATTTGGTTTCCCGAAGCAAGTGAAAAGTAAAACATTTCTTCATCGGAAGCGATGCTTACATTCGTTATTGCATAAGAATTTGGGTCTAAACTTATTTGAATCTGTTGTGGTTCTTTTTCCATAATTGACATTATATTTATTTTGTTATAATATAGATTTGTTAGTTCGTTGATTTTATTACACCTTTGGAGACTTCATCGTGGATTATTTTCGTAAGGAAGTGATTATTTTTTTGTTCGTAATCGCAATGTTGTTAGCTAGCCCATTTGCAGTTGTGTTGATAATTGAAGGAGCGATTATCATCGCGATTTGGATTGTTGCTATGTGCATAGCTTGGGTGTGCGGTTGCAGGGACATTTTTCGCAACAGCCCTTCAGAACTGTTTGAGTAGGCCGGTTCCATTGGAATCCGGTCTTTTTATTTACTTTGTGACTTTTACCTTAGCAACTCGGATTATTTTTCCGTGCATTGTGTATCCACGTTGGGATTCTTCTACGACTGTTCCCGGTTCAGATTTGGTGAGGTCGGACCTCACTAAATTTACTTCTTCTATGATTTCCATTGTGTTTGGGTCAAATGGTTTGCCGACGGTTTCTATTCGTTCAATTCCCTCTTTCTTTAAAAATTCGCATAGCTGGTCTTTTATATGGTGAAATCCCTTTGTCCATTGATGGTTTTCCAATTCTGCGGGCACGTGCGCTTCAGCCAAATAAATATTATCCAAAATCGGAATTATTTTTAAAATCAATTCTTCGTTTGAATATTTTACCAGCTGCCCGATTCTTTCCATTTCGTCTTTTTTGTAGTTTGAAAAGTCGGCGCGCTCTCTCTTCCAGCCGTTTAAATATTCTTCGCATTTTTTTTGTAAATCTTCGATATTTTCTTCTGTCATTTGTTTTTATTTTATATTATATTTTAGCTCAAAAAAAATCAAAAATCAAGGCGCAAAAACAAAAAAACAGACCCAAGCCAATGCTTGAGTCTAAGTGGAGCCAGCGGGGTTTGAACCCGCACCTCTTCGCCTAAGCGAAGTGCTCTCCCTTTAGAGCTTTATGGGCCCCATAGCACGCGGAAAATTTGCAATTGTGACACAAAAATGTCGGCTTGGAGTGACAAATTGGAGGTCACGCGCGAAACAGAAGAGATTGCAAACTCCCCGCGTGCATTCAATGTGCAAAACAGTCGCGGCAGATTTCAGGATTTTCATTTGCGCTTGAAGCGCATTTTTTGTTGGCCCGAGCAACGAGTGCTCTGCTTGCCCGAAGGAAAAAATATGAAAATGCCAATTTCTGCCGCAACTGCATGATGGCGGAAACAACCTCAGGACCTGTCCTTCATGGGCTGGCCCCCTTTCTATGGTTAATGGTTAGTTTTTGTGTCTTTGCTAATCTTATTAAATTATACCTTGTTTGTCAAGCTTTTTTAGATATTTTTGAGAAAATATGAATAATAATGTACACGCAATTAAAGACATTGTGGCTCCAAAATAGAAAGGAACTTGAGCGCCGAATTTGTCCCACATAAATCCGGCGAAAAAACTTGCGGGCAAGGTTGTGAGCCCGACTGTCATTCCGTAAATTCCAAAGGCCCTGCCACGATGGTTGGGGCTTACAATGTCTGCCAAAAAGGCTTTTGAAACGCCCATGCTGATTGCGTAATAAATTCCGTAAAATGCGTACAAAAACCAGATTAATGCCGCGTGCGTTGCAACTGCAAATCCAAAATAAACCAAAGTGTAAGCCAGCCAGCCGATTATAAGCGTTGGAACTCTGCCAATTTTGTCGGACAAAGAGCCAAACGGGACTGCCGCCAACGCGTAAACAAAATTAAAAAGCGCAATCACAAGCGGAATCTCCAACAAAGTAATTCCAAGATTTTTCGCGCGTAAAATTAAAAATGCATCCGAAGAATTTCCCAAAGTAAAAATAATTATTATGAAAATAAAAATATAGAAAGTTGTGGGCAGAGATGTATTGTCATTGCGAGGAGCGAAGCGACGTGGCAATCCAGAGTCCGTGCCCTCACCCTGGATTGCTTCGCTGTGGCTCGCAATGACACTGGACTTGGGGAGTTCGCGTAATTTAAAAATCAGCAAAAGCGTTATTATCAACGGAATCGCCGAAAAAAATAAAATATTATCGTAAAGTGGCTTTGACGCAACTCCGCTTTTCTCGAATATCCACAAAAGCACAAATAAAATTAACGGCCCGGCAACCGAACCCAAAGTATCCAGCATTGTTGCAATTCCAAAACTTTTTCCGCGCACATCTTTTTCTGACGAACCCGCAATTAAAACATCTTTTGGAGGTTCTTTAATTCCTTTTCCGGTTCCGTCAAGCAATCGCAATCCAACCACCGAACCAATTGATGTAAAAAATACAAGACAAACCCTGCCAACCATTGATAAAAAATAACCCAAAAAAATTATCGGTTTTTGCTTTTTAAATTTGTCCGCTAAATATCCTGCAACAATTGCAAAAAAATTAGAACTTGCGGTTACAATCCCCTCTGCAATTCCAACAACAGTTTTATCAAACCCCAAAATTGAAGTCAAATAAACCGGCAAAATCGGCGCAAAAATATCCTGCGATATCCCCCCAAAAAAACTAAGCAGCCCCACATACCAAATATTTTTCGATTTTTTATTTTCCATTTAATTATTTTACCAAAATTTTTTATAATAGAAAAGGCGGCAGTGATTAAACTGACGCCTGCTTGCTTTTTTATTTTCGCTTGACTACAAAAATCAAAAAGGCAAGAATCAAAAATGAAATTCCACAGATAGCCATTGATGCCGGACATCCGAATGACTCTGCGATAAGCCCAGAAGCAAAGTTTCCGATGGCGATTCCGCCAAAAAATATTGCCATTGTGAGGCCGGTGACTCGGCCTCGCATTTGCGGTTCGGCAACAGTTTGTGAAACCGACCTGACAGCCGAAGATGTCATAGTAAATCCGAATCCGGCTAAAAACAAGAATGCCGATCCGAGCCAAAGTTGCGATGTTGCCGCGAAAACTACAAATCCGGTTCCAGCCGCGGTGCAACCAATTACCACAAGCCGACGCACGTGCAAATGTGCAACCTTGGAAAACCATGAAATGAAAACCGCGCCTGCAAATGAGCCAACTCCCGCAAAAAAAGCAAGCCAGCCGACAATTTCGGGTCCGGCTTTGTAAACTTCCTTGGCGATTCCGGGCAGGACCGCCCGATAGGAAAATCCCAGCATGCCGGCGAATCCGCAAATTATTACGCACAAGCGGATTAACGGATCGGAACAAAAAGTGTATTTCATACCGGCAAAAAAGGTTTTTACCGGATGTTCTTCTAACTTTTTATTTGTGCGCATGGGGCGCATAAACGGCAAGGTTAGCACAACTGCCAAGGGCGCGAGCCCGCTGGCAATAAATGCCCACCCAGCGTTCAGGCAAACCAGAAAGCACGCAGCAAGTCCCGGTCCAATAGCTTGAGCTGACATAACCATAGCCCCATTCAGTGCAATTCCCGAGACGATGTTTTCCTTTTTAATCAGATCGGGAATGAGTGAATTTCTTGTGGGGTTGTCGATGCCCAGTGAAATGCCAAGCAAAATGTTTACAACAATCATACGTGCTACCGACTCGCAGTGGCAGAAAAACATTGCGGCAAGAGAAAAGCACAGCGTTGCCGATACCGCCTGTATGCAGTACAAAACTTTTCGCTTGTCTTTTCGGTCGGCGATAACTCCGCCGAATGGCGCTACAATCGCCGCAATCAGAATTGGAAGGCCGACAATAAAGCCGACCTTTGCGTTCGATTGCGTCAATTCGCGCACACGCCAACTTTGTGCTGTAAGTTGAAGCCAGAATCCGATAAAGGAAACAAACTGGCCCCAAAAGTGCAAGTGGTAGTTCCTCTCCTGAAATGCCGGGAATGGCTTGGCTAAATTGTTAATTTTCAAAGGTCTCTCCTTTACTTAAAGAATCGTTTACCCGAATCTTTTAAATTATATAACTAAAAACCGCATTTGTCAATTATGCGGTTTTTTATTTTTAGTGATGATTTTGGCCGTCTTCGTCGTGTTTGTGGTCGCAGTCGCAATTGCTTTTACACCATATGTCAGAACACATTGGACAGGATCCTTTTTTTCTCACCATTTTAATTCCAATTGCCAAAAGGATTATTCCTCCAATTAATGACCATGCCCCCACTCCAACCGCAATTCCAAAGGCCTTAAGAATCAACAGTAATCCTAAAATAATAAGTACTATTGCTATAAGCATAATTTTTTTTGTTAATTGTATTTAATTTAGTATAACACTTTTTAGCTAAGCTTCAATTGTGACTTCGTGACCGCCCTGCATTTTTTCTTTTGAAACATTTATCAATAAAGATAAACCGGTTCCAATTGCCAGCACAATTGCCGCCCACACGAAAACCGTGCCATAAGCATTAACCTGCGCTTTTAAAATAATTAATTCTACGGCTTGCTGATATGTTGCAGGATTTAAAATTTTAATTGTGCTTCTGTAGGCGATATTTAAAACATTGCTGTTGGTGGCATTTGTTAAAATTGTTCCAAACAATGCAATTCCAAAAGCTCCGGCAATATTTCTTCCAAGCGCCAAAATTGATGAGGCAATTCCAATTTCTTCGGTTGGCACAATGGCGGCAATAACGTTTGTTCTTTGCGCCATACCAAAACCCAATCCAAACGCCATAACCATTAATGGAATTATTATATCTAATGCTGTGGCTCGTGGGTCTAGAAAAATAGAAAACATATAAATTCCAATTGCCGCCACAAGCGTGCTGGCAAAAATAACATATTTTGGTTTTACTTTTCCTGTTAAAGATCCGCCAAGTGGCGAGGCAATAACCATTGCAGCCGCCATTGGTATAAACAAATATCCTGTGTGCGTTGCATCAAGCCCCATATATGTTTCGGCAAAAATCGGAATCAAAAATATTGCGCCGGTCAAACCCATAAAAACTATAAAATTGTTTAAAAGCGTATTCACGAAAACGGCATTTTTAAAAAATTTAAGGTCAACAATGGGCTCCTCGCTGTGATGTTCTATGAATATAAAAATAATTGTGAAAATAATTGTCGCACAATAACATAAAATGCTGTCTAAAGAAAACCATCCCCAAGTTAATCCTTGATCCAAAACCAAAACTAATGCCGAAAGGGCCGAGCCCAAAGTTAATGCTCCCCACCAGTCAAAGTGAATGGTTTTGTGTTCGGAAACAGATTCTCTAACAAAAATAATTGCCATTATTAACCCAATAATTCCAACCGGAATGTTGAGCAAAAAAATTGATCTCCATCCAAAAGCATCAATCATCGGCCCTCCAATTACCGGCCCAAAAACCGCGGCAGCCGCAAATGAAACCGACCACAGCCCCAGAGCTTGAGCCCTTTCTTTTCCATGTTTGAATGTAACAGCTAAAATCGCCATAGCTGTCGGGTAGTCTGCCGAACCTGCAATTGCCTGAATAATTCTAAAAACAATTATTGAGCTTAAGTTCCATGCAAAACCTGCCAGAGCTGAGCCAAAAATAAAAATTGAAAATCCCAAAATATAAATTTTTTTTCTGCCCACAGTGTCGCCCAATTTTCCCCAAATTGGAACAAAAACCGCATTAGCCAAAATGTACGCGGTTGCAATCCATCCTGCCGCGGAAACCGTAATTTTAAAATCGGTAATTATTTTTGGCAAAGCCAGGTTAACAATTGTTTGGTCTAACCTGCCCAAAAACGTCCCAATAATTACGGTGAGCAAAACAAGCCATTTAAAACTTTTGTGATTTTCGTCAATCATTCTTTGTTTTCGTCATTGCGAGGAGCTTCGGGCGACGTGGCAATCTATTACGTGTGAGATTGCTTCGTCGTTGCTACTCCTCGCAATGACGAGACCCTAGAAATTATTTGTATATCCAAAGTTTGGCGCTCATTCCGTTTTTTAGTTCGGGGTGTTGAGTTGTGTCAAACCTAACCTTGACATCAAAATTCATTTCTTGGCGAGTGCCAGAAATATTAAAAACAATATCTTCGGCGTCCGAAGTTGGAGAAATCTGGTCAACAATTCCGGAATATTGTTTTGATCCAAATGCATCCACAGTAAAAATTGCGTTCTGTCCGATTTTTATTTCCGATAATCCCTTGTCTTCTTCCACTTGTCCAACAATTCTTAGTTGGCTTGGATCAATCATTTTTGCAACAGTTTGCCCGGGTGCAAAGTTGTCTCCAATGTTTGTGTCAACCGATAAAATTTGTCCTGCCGAATTTGCTTTTATTAATTCGTTTCCAATTCTTGCAATTGGCGCATCTTCGTCCACATAATCGCCGGTATTCACAAAAACCTCTTCCAAGGTTCCGCCGGCTTTTGGTGATAAATTAATTATGGGCGCGGAAACCGAAGAATTTTCTATATATACAGTTTTGGATGCAATTGCGTAATAAATATATCCCACAATGGTCCCCAAAATTATTACGGCAACTGAAATAATTGCAATTATTTTATTGCGCGTGCTTTTTTCTATTTTTTTTACTTTCTTTTCTAAATTGTTTTCCATGTTAGTAAGCAAAAACTTTTTCATTTAATGATAATCCTGAAACTATTTCAATATTTTTTCCGTCTCTTAATCCAATCGTGACTTCTTGAACTGATTTTTGTGAATTACCCTTGTCTATCACCACAAAATATTTTCCATTTTGCTGAATAACTGCCGTTTCGGGAACCAGCAAAACATTTTTGTGAGTGTCGGAAATAATGTTTATGTTGGCGGTCATTCCGGTTTCTATTCTTGCGTCTGTATTATTAAATTTTAGTTTTGCATTATAAACAGAAATTCCATTTACAATTGAGGGAGCTGTATCAATAGATGCAATTGTTGCCGGAAAAACAGTATTATTTCCAAAAGCATCCAAAGTTATATTGGCGGTTTGTCCAATTTTTGTTGAAGCAATGTCAATTTCTGGAATACTTGTGTCAACCTCCAAATTACTGTTTGAAATTGTAATTACCGGCACATTTGAAGATGCAATGGAACCCACAACGACATTATCTTTATCAACTTGTCCACCGAATGGAGCAAACAAAACAGTATTGTTAACAACAGCTTGAGCCGCATCAACTTGTCCCTGCGCCGAAAGTATTTGAGCTTTTGCCAAATCAATATTTTCTTGTGTTGGAGGCGCGGTTGTTACACTTAATTGGTCTTCTGCCGATTGCAGAATTAATTTTAATGAAGCGATGTTTTGTTGAAGCGAAGTTATGTTTATTAATGCCGCGCTCACCGTTGTTTTTTGTCCGTCTAAAGTTGCTTTGTCTGCGGTTGTGACTTTGTAAAAATATATTCCTTGGTCGCATTGGGCTCTGATTATATTTACGTCGTTATAAACATTATTAAGCGATAAAATAGTTTGTGAAATTGTTGCATCACTTACAGAAGAAATTTGGACAGTTTGCATATTGGAATTTATATCGTTTTTAGCCGTTGAGAAAGCAATTCCTTGCGGGTCTTGAGTTGTAAAATAACTGTTTTGAATGTTAACCGCAACGTTGTATGCGTTGTAAATTGCAGTATAAGAGTTGTTTACAGTGTTTGTGGCTCCGCTGTAGGCATTGGTTAAATTCTGCTGGGCCGAATTTATTGAATCCTGAACTGTTTTTACGTTTTGCTGAGTAGCCCCGGCCAAAAGTTTATTATAATTTGCCTGTGCTTGCGCTAAAGAGCCCTGTGCAATTGTTAAAGCCGATCTTGCCGAACTCTGATCTAAAACAGCCAAGGTTTGCCCTGCATAAATTTTGTCTCCAACCTTCACATAATTTGCCACAACCTTTCCCGGCGTCACAAAAGCCAAATCGACTCCTTGCGAGGATTTGACCTGCCCCGTTAAATTAATTTTTTCTGTTATGTCGCCACTTTTTACTGTCACCGAAACCAAATTTGCCGGACTTCCCTGTCCCCAAAATAACCAAGCTAAAATTCCAATTGCAACAACCGCAACTGCAACTCCACCTCCAATATAATATTTATTTTTGTTTGTCATTATATTTTACTAAATATTTTAATTAAATTTTCTTTATCTTTTTTGCTAAGTTTCACAAAAACGTTGCTGATGGTTTTATGTATAGTTTTATACTTTTTTTGCAAAGTTTTCAACCCCTTAGCCGTTGCAACAATATAAATTGTTCTTCTGTCTTTTTTATTTCCCGATCTTTTAATTACCCCTTTTTTAAATAAATTATTTATTAAAGAAGTTGCCGAAGATGGCTTGATATAAAGATAATCTGCAATTTGGCGCATCGTTGAATTTTTATTACCTTCAATAAATTTTAAAGCTTCAATTTCAGTCTGCGTAAAATCCCCAGCGCAATCCACGCGCATTTTTTCCCGAATCAACCTCCCCACACTAAATATAGCCGAAGATAATTTTTCGTTTATTTCCATAAATTTTAAAAAATTAATTAGTTCGAGTATCTAACTATTAGATATGCTATCCTATCATGTTTTTATACCCGTGTCAATGTTATTATAAAAAAAATCGCCAAGTCTCGGCAGGAGGGGGTGTCGCACAATAAAATACACCCGTGCACTGGTGTGCATGGGTGTATTGTTGAATATGGATAATTAGTTTATTTTTAGTAGGTCGATTACAAATATTAGTGTGGAGTTTGGCGGAATTAGCGGGCTTGGGCTTTGAGTGCCGTAGGCCAATTCGGGTGGGATTGTTAGTTTTCTTTCTTCTCCTACTTTCATCCCAACAAGTCCCAAATTCCATCCTTGTATGACTTGGCCGGGTAATGTGAATTCAAATGGGGTTCGGCCGGGATTTAGACTTGAATCAAATTTTGTTCCGTCAGGTAATGTGCCGGTGTAATTTACCGATACTAAATCTCCGTTCTTTGCCCCCTCCCCGGTCCCCTGTTTTAAAATTTCAACTTTCATTCCTTGAATATCAAAATTATTAGATGTCATGTTTTTATTTTGAATTGTATTTTGATTATTGTCAAACGTAGACCATAGAAAATAACCGCCAATTACTAAAACCATAAACAACGCAATTCCAATTGATAATAAATTTTCTTTGCTCATTTTTTATCGTCATTGCGAGCCCTTTAGGGCGAAGCAATCTCACGCATGTTTCTGGATTGCCGCGTCGCCTGCGGGCTCCTCGCAATGACAGGGTATTTATTTTTTTATTGTACTCCGGCTGGTCCGTTCTGTCCAGAATTTGTGTTTGCCGGCCTTATTTGAATTGATTGGGCGGTTACGCTTCCGTCGGGGTTTGGTGTTCCAGTTATGCTTACTGATGTGCCGTTTGTTAAGTCTGTCGGTGTTCCCGATGTCATTTTGTTTATTTGGGTTGCATCAGAATAAAAAATTATTTTTGAACCTCCGATAGCTGCCGGCAATTGTAGAGTTATGCTACTGTTGTCTTTTGAAATTATTGTTCCTGTTGTAAAACCGGCCCCCGACCCAGAGGGTGCCCCGCCCGTTCTTCCCGTTCTGCCGGTAAAATTTGCACGCGCAGATGTTGTCGCCGATACGGCTTGGTTTTTGCCATAAATCATCCCACCATAAAACGCACCACCGCTAATAATAATTAAAGCAATCACAGATATTATTATTTTATATTTTTTTTCCATATTATTTTAAATTTATAATTTTAAATTTTTTTCTTTATTCATAACGCAACGCTTCAATTGGATTTAATTTTGATGCCCTTCTGGCAGGATAATATCCGAAAATAATTCCAATTATGGCGGAAACTCCAAACGCCAAAATTATTGATGTTAATGAAACGCTTGTTGTAATGCCTGCAAAAGTTGTCACCCCCCACGCCACAACCCAGCCAAGAATAATTCCAATAATTCCTCCAATTAAGGTAAGCATAAAAGATTCGGTTAAAAATTGCATATTTATATCGGTTTCGTCGGCTCCAATTGCTTTTCGTAAACCAATTTCTCTTGTTCTTTCTGTTACAGTTGTAAGCATCATATTCATAATTCCAATCCCCCCAACAACCAGAGAAATTCCCGCAACGGACGCGAGCAAAATAGTCATCGTATTTGTCACAGACGAGGCGGTGTTCACAATTGATTGCTGATTTAAAACCTGAAAGTCAGCTAATGTTGGATTTGAAATGTTGTGGCGGGATAAAAGCAAATTCGTCACCTGCGTTTGGATTGATGTCATCGCGCTTTGGTTTGATGCTTCAATGTCAATTTCTGAAAGGGATCCGTTGGAGTTTCCCGCCAAATATTGCTGGGCTGTTGAAAGCGGAACAAAAATTACGTCGTCCTGATTTCCAAAGCCAGTGCCACCTTTTGATTGCAAAATTCCAATTACCGTAAAGTTTATATTATTTATTCTTATTGTTTGACCTGTTGCATCAACGCCAGTCCCAAAGAGATCAGTTTCTGTTGTTGGGCCCAGCACAGCCACTCTATTTAAACTTGCAATATCCTGATCGGCAATAAAAGAGCCCGAAGCTAACTGTTCATTACGAACTTGAGCATAAGATGGAACGGTTCCTGTTACTGTTGTGTTGGTGTTGTTTCCCGTTGCTGTAACCTGATATCTTTTTGATAATTCAGGTGAAATTGCCGCAATTGAACTGATTTGGCTCTGAATTGCCGTGGCGTCAGCTTGAGTTAAAGTCGTAGATCCTCCTCTTCCTGCCGAAACCGGTCCATTTGCTGGTCCTCTTGCAAATCCCGGCGTTATCATAATTAAATTAGATCCAATTGATTGAATTGTGGCGTCAATGGAATTTTGACTGCCGTTTCCAATTGCCACCATTGCAATAACCGAAGCAATTCCAATGACAATTCCCAAAATTGTAAGACCGCTTCTCATTTTATTGGAAGTTAAGGCAGATGTTGTTTCTTCAAATAAATCACTTGTTTTCATTTAAATTGGCTACTCGCCTTTTAATATTTTTTTCGTCTTGAACAATTTCTCCGTCTAAAATGTGTATTATTCTGTTGGCGTGTTCGGCAACATACCTTTCGTGCGTGATTAAAACAATGGTTACGCCCTTTTCCTTGTTTAATTTTTGGAAAGTTGCCAAAACAATTTCTCCTGTTTTTGAGTCTAAGTTTCCGGTTGGTTCATCGGCCAAAATAATTGAAGGGTTATTTACCAAAGACCTTGCAATTGCAACTCTTTGCATTTGTCCGCCCGAAAGTTGATTTGAAGTGTGGCTCCACCGATCGCTTGCAAGCCCTGCAGAAACAAGAGATTCTTTTGCCCTTTTTTCCCTTTCTAAAATTGGAACGCCCGCATACATTAAAGGCATCATTACATTTTTTAAAACAGTTGCTCTTGGCAGTAAATTGTAGGATTGAAAAACAAATCCAATTTTGTTTCTTCTGGTATTGGCCAATTCGTTTTCGGAGAGTTTTGAAACATCTTTATTATCCAGCAAATATGTTCCGATAGTTGGAGAATCTAAAGCTCCCAAAATATGCATTAATGTTGATTTTCCGGAACCGGAGGGTCCCATTATGGCAATAAATTCCCCATTATTTATTTTAAAAGAAACCCCCTTTAAGACAATTGTTTCTTCGTCTCCGGTTTTGTAAATTTTTTTTATGTTTTTACACTCAATCACGTAAATTTTAAATTCGTTAATTATAGTCCTCCTCTGCCACCGCTAAATCCGCCGGTAAGACCCGGCAATCTGACGGTTGATGTGTTTGTTACGGCCGCAGACGTGCTGCCCGTTGTTATTGTTTGTGTTACAACTTTATCTCCGGCGTTTATGCCAGATAAAATTTGAGTATTTGTTGTGCCACTCACTCCGGTTGTGACAGTTTTAATTTGAGGGGCCCCATTAACTAAAACCTGAACATATTTTGTTGTTCCTTGTGTTTTTACTGCGCCGTTTGGAACCATAAGAACATCCTGGGCCACATTGGTAATAATTGCTGCGTTGATACTCATTCCCGGTTTTACTCTTTGGTCTTGCGTGTCAAAACTTATTTGTACATTATATGTGACCACACCCGAACTGACAGTTCCAATTGGGTCGATGGTGGCCACCTGACCGGCAACGGTTAAATCTGGAAGGGCATTAAAAGTCAGCACAACTTTTTGTCCAACTTGCACTTTTGCCGCATCAATTTCATTAACGGGAATTGTACAAATATCTTTTGTTGTAATTATTGTTGCAACTGAAGTTCCGGAACCAACTTGAGTTCCAACTTGTGCGGTTACCTTTCCTAATGTGCCATTAAACGGTGCATAAATAAAATAATTTGCTAAATTTGCCTTATCGTTGGCAAGAGCGTTTTCCACGTTTTGCAGTGATAATTGCGCAGATTGCAAATCTAAATCTGAATTAGCCACTGCTTCCTTTGCAGTTGCAATTGCGTTTTCGTCATTTTTGATGGTCGTTTGGACGTTTAGTAAATTGCTTATATCTGCGCTTGCTTTGGCAGAATCGCTGTTGATTGTTGCAAGCTGGGTATCGGCAAGAGGGTTTGATTTTATGTTTTCGTTGGTTAAAGTATTTTTATAAAATTGGATAAGATTGTTTGTGTCTTTGATTGCTTGAGCAATATCTTTTGACGTGTTGAATGTTTCAGTGATTGCCGAATCTATTACAGTATTATTTGAATCTCGGGTTGTGTTTTTATAATCGTTAAAATTTGTTGTATATTCGCTTAACGCTTTTGCGTAAGACTTCACCAAGCTATCTTTAAATGTTGGCGCATTTTGGTCAAAATTATTTGAAGAGCCGGTGTAAAAATCAATGTTTTGTTGGTTGTTATTAAAATTATTCCCATAAACAGTATTTTGCAAATCAGTCATTATTCCTGGCAAATCGGTAAATACGCTGGAAATTGTATTGTATGCTGACTGGTAATCTTGGTTTAAATTTGATTCAGCATTTTGTTCGTTGTTAATTGCATCCTGTTTGTTTTGCGGAACCGCTAATGTGCTGGCCCCTTCAAGTTTTTGTACCGAAATTTGTTGAGCTTGAATGCTTGCCTGATCGCTTGTGATGGCTTGCTTGGCGTTTGTTGCATCCAATTCGGCAATAAGCTGTCCTTGATAAACTTTTTGTCCGTTTTGAACAGGCAAATAAATTAAAGTTCCGGAGGCCTGAAATTGCAAATTTATTGTGCTTGAGGCCGCAACTTGGCCGGATCCGGAAACAGATGTTGTTATTGTGCCCTTGGATGCTGTTGCGGTTACATAAGTTGTGCCGGCCTTTTTAGCAAAAGCAAACCCATATCCATAATAAATTGCCACACCCAAAATAATAATTGCAATTCCCGAAATAAATTTATGCTTTAAAATTTGTTCTTTTGCTTTGTTAAAAAAATTCATTTAATTTTACTTTAATGGTATAACTCGAATAAGTTCGGCTTGAATTTGACCATCGGAATTAGGATTCCCGATGGTTACTATATTGTCTCCAATTTTTAAGTCAGATAATTTAATGTTTTTTCTTTGGAATATTATTGTTGTATTGTTTCCAATCAAAATATTTTTTTCGGTTTTGTCTGCATCATTATCTTTTACTGTCAAAATATTGTCATTTATGCTTATAATTTGACCATAAGAACCGTAGGGACTCAAAAAGCCACCAAAATCTCTATGATATTCACCCGCCCATTTAAAAGAAAAATCCGCCTTTTTTGTGCCAACAAAAATGCCCAAATTAAAAACGAATATTAAAATAATCAAGCATCCAAGCCCGATTATTATTCCCTTAAACAGACTTGACTGCAAAAAGTTTTGCATATTTGGTTAATGATTTAATTGATTGTAAAAATGTAAGCAGTATTGCCAACAGCAAAGCCAAGCTCAAAGCCGGTAACGCTTCCAGTAATGTCATTGTAAAACTTTGCCAGTATTTAATTACTGTCGATGAGTCAGAAAATGCCAATGAAAAAAAGTTTAAAAATCCCGACTGATTAAAATCAATCATAAGCATTCCAAATGCCGGAAAAAAAGTAACGAAAGAAATTACCAAAGTTATTGAAAATATAATAACTTTTCTTAAAACTAAAACACGCTCTTCTTTGTGAATGCGCTGAATAATTTTCTCAAATAGTCCAATTGGTATTTCCATATTATTTAATACGCTTTATCAAGTAATTAAGTTTCGTTATCTTTTATATTTTTTTTCATATTTGAGATTGCTCTGCGGTATCTGCTTTTCACTGTGTTTATAGATTCCTTAAAAATGTCCGAAATTTCCCTAAAGCTCATACCCTCCTTGTGGCGTAAATTTATTATTTTTTGTTCATTTTCTTTCAAGTTATACGCAGCTGTGGCCAAAACCCTTTTATCGCTTAAGTTTTCAATCAAATTGGCGGGCACGTCTGCCATGTTATCCAACAAAACATTTTGACCCTTTTCGTTTTCAAATTTTGAAAATGGTATGGATTTTTTCTTTCTTAAAAAATCAATTGATGTATTTTTTGCAATTTGAAAAATCCAAGGTTTAAAGTTTTTATCTTGTTTAAATTTTTTCATATTTTTCCAAATTTTAATAAAGACTTCCTGCGTAATGTCTTCTGCTTCCGCCATATTTCCCACGTTTTTATAAACAAAACTGTAAATAGGTTTTAAATATCGCGCAATCAAAATTTCCAAAGATTTTTCATCCCCTTCCAAATACCGCTGTATTAAAATTTTATCTTCTATAATATCTGCCATAACTGTTTATACTACCATAAATTTTAAATATAGTAAATTATACAAATCCGGGGAAGAAGTCGGTTTTGATTTGGGTTTTGTGAATTCCGGACTTGCTAAGGGTTATTTGAAAATTTAAAACCATTGATCTTGTGCCGGAAATGTAGAACATTCTTTCTTTAAAATCGGGGACATATTTTTCGATTGTTTGATGATTTAAAAATCCGCTTTGGTCGGTTATGTGATAAATTGTTTTAATGCCTAATTTTTTTTCTGCCTCGTCAAAAATATTTTTGTATGCTATATCTTCTGCAGTTTTGTTGGAGTAAAAAATTACAATGTCTCTTTTTTCGTTCTTGTCTGTCAGATATTTTACCATACTTCTAAATGGTGTTACTCCAATTCCACCGGCAATAAAAACTAATTTTTTGCTTTTGTCGTTTGGCAATGTGAAGTCTCCGGCTAATTGAGAGGCAACAATGCCCCCCTCTTTTTCAAGCGCAAGTAAAGATTGTTTGTATGTGCTTGGATTGTCGTAAAATTTTACGCCCATAATAATTTCATTTTCTGTTGGCGAAGATGCAATTGTAAAATATCTCCTTATTCCCCGGTCGTCCATTTTTTGGTGCAATAGCGTCCATTCCAAATATTGCCCGGGTTTAAAATTTAATTTTTGGTTTGTATTAAAAACAAAGTCATAAGTGTCATTTGCAATTTTAACTTTTTCTTTTAATTTTAAAATTAATTTCTGCTTTGAGCCGACTAAGTACGAATAAATATTTCCGATAACCAGCGCAATTTCCGGCGTTGTGTAAAAATTTCCAATTCCAATAAATGGCGCGTTTAAAATTCCAACTAATGTTCCATATATAATTCTTAAATTTTTGGTTGGAGGCGTGGTCATTGGCTCGGTGAGCATTATTGATCCTAAATATAGCACCGGCGAATCAAAAATTATGCCATAAACTGACGATAGGATTGTTTGTTTTTCATAAATTCCATATCCGATGATGAAGATAATGGATGAAACAAAAAAACTTAAAAGCAAATCAAATTTTTTTATTTTTCTTGCAATTAAAATACCAGTAATTAAAACAAAGGGTGCCATAAAAAGAGTTCCCATCCACCAAGTTGCCGCCTGATTTGTCATTATTAATGAGGCAATCACAGCTCCAACTGAGGCCGGATTAAATATGTGTTTTTTGCCGATAGCCAAAATATATTTTGAAGCCATTGCAATTGTGGCCGCTAAAATCATGAAATAAATATTTTTCGAACCCATTGTCGGTGCAATTATGGAAGCTAAAATAAATGTTGTGATATAAACAGACTCTCTGTTAGATGGAGCTTCATAAATTTTTGCAAAAATTTCATTTACTGTAAAACAAACAATAAATACTATGATTAATGATTCAATCAGATAAGCCGGATTGTAATGCAATATTCCAAGCGAACTGAAAAACAAGGCCAGTGTCCACAAGCCCGCAACGCAGTACAATGTCAGCCGGTACATTGTTGTTTTGTTCAAAAAGTCGTCTATAAATTTAAGCATCTTTTATATATTGTTCAAAATTACTTGTCATAAAGGCAATCCCGTTTTTGTCTATCATATAGCCGGCAAGTTCCGGTATTTTTTCTAAAAAATTTATTCCTTCTTTTCCCATGGCAAATACTGCGGTTGCAAATCGGTCAGCTTCCAAAACATTAGGGCCGATTACAGTAAAGCTTACAATTTCTTCAATTATTTTTTTTCTGTTTTTTGGATTATAAATATGATCCCCTCTTATATAATTTCCAGAAGTCGCAATTCCCTCTCCATTTTTTAAATAAACAACTTTTACAATTTCTTCTTGGTTAAAAGGATTTTTAATTCCCGTTCTCCACAATTTATTTTCATTATTTTTTCCGTAAAATTGTATATCACCGCCAGCGTTTATGTAAAAATTTTTCAGTCCTAAATCTTGTAAAATTCGTGTCGCACAATAAATTGCCCAGCCCTTTACAATTCCCGAAGGATTATATTTTTCGTTGTTATCTATAATATCAAAATATCCGTCTGTTTCTTTCTTAGTTTTTTCGGCAAGCGTAAAAACTTCTTTCATATCCTTGCTCCAATCTTTTTCTGCAATTTCTCCTCGGTTAATTTTAGAAATTTCGCTGTCTGTTTTAAAAACGCTAAATTTTTTATCTATGTATTCTAAATATTCAAACGTTTTATTGAATGCATTTTTGGGAATATTATCGTCCACGATTTCTATTGTTATCGGCATTCCCATCAACAATCTTGTTTCAATCATGAAGCTTGGCTTAATGCAGATGAAATTGATTGGATAAATGATTCGGAGGTTTGTGTTGCTCCAGAAACCGTATTTACATTTACGCTTTGAGACTGAATAACTTCCTGTTTAATAATTGGCATTGCCATATTACTTTTCATTATGCTAGTTTGCCTGTCATTGGGATATTCTAAAAATTGGACATCTGTTATTTGCCCATTAGAAATTATTACTTGTGCTTTTGCTTTTCCATACATAGAACTTGTTTCCAACCCAATATAAGTTCCGTCTTTAAATCCGGTTACAGCTGTTGACGTTTGTTTTGTATTGATTACTTGGGTTGTGGTTTGTTGGTTTGGTATAAATCTTTCATAAATAAAAAAACCTCCCAACAAAATTACTAAACCCGAAACTAATAAAATTTTTTTGTTCATAAATATTTTTGCGACTGATTAATCTGATACGAAAATTTTTATAAAAAAGGCGCAAAGTTAAACAATATACATATCTTGCCCGTATCCGCCAATTCCAATATATTCGGCCTCGCTTTTTAATATTTTTTCAAATGGTTTGCAGGCAAAGCATCCTTGGGAACCCCGCGGGCAATCAAATTCTTTTTTTTCCCGTGCAGATTTTATTTTTTTTGCAATTGCAAACACTTTTTCGTAAGCGTCATTAACATCGGGCAACTCAACGGAAATTGGCGAGTCGTCTTTATCCACATACCAATAGGCCGCTCCTGAAACTTTCCTTTTTTGCAAATTATTCAAAAGCAATAAATAAATTGGCAATTGAAGAGAATCTTTATTTTCTTCATTTTTTCCTGTTTTAAAATCAATTACCCGCACGCTGTCATCTTCTGGAATGTATTCTAACCAGTCAATTTTTCCGTTCAAAATAATATTTTCTTCTTCAGACAGGAAAAAATTCGGTGGCATATTGTTGTGATTTGGTGGAAGTTTTACCGTTTTATTTGCCAAAGGTCCGGGATGCTGTTTAACCCGTAAAATCATATTTTTACCGCGTTCTTTTGCTTCTTTTTCTTCCTGTTCACTTTTAAATCCGCCCTGTTTTCCTGAAACTTTCTTCCACTCTTCTTCAAATGTTTCTTCCAATGGTTTTAAAAATCGATCTTCGGCTTTATATTTTGACAGTCCCTCCAAAGTTTCATGCACCGCAATCCCCAAAGATAACGCCGGAGAAGTAATATTTATTTTTCTCCCTAAATCATTTTTATAAATATTATGCAAATAATAAAGCCGAGGACATTTCAAAAAGTCTCCAATAGAAGAATGCGAAACCCAAACCGCAGTATATTTATCTTGAGCCATATTCATTAATTTAAGATGAATATTATTTAACTATGCTTCCTGAAGGAACTTCTCGGTCGGGGTGTAATAATGCTGGGCCGGTTTCATCGCTGGGGCACAAAATCATTCCTTGGCTTTCTAAGCCCTTTAGAATGCGGGGAGCTAAGTTATAGACGAAAGGGCAATCTTTTCCAATTAACGCTTCTGGGTCGTAAATTTTACCAATACCCGCAATAATTTGACGTTTCGCTTCTCCAAAATCGACAGACAATTTTAAAAGCTTGTCGGAGCTATCCACCCTTTCGGCTGAAATTATTTTTCCAATTCTGATTTCTAATTTTGCGAAATCTTCAAAATTTATTGTTTCCATATTTTTGATTTTTTAATATATTTTATGCTATCATAAATTTGATGAAATATGAACAATGAAGCTTGGATAAACAAATTATTGGAATCATCCGGAATAAAAATAAATGGAAATAATCCGTGGGATATTAAAATTTTAAATCAGAAAGTGTACAACCGAATTAAAGCCGAGGGATCCTTGGGTTTGGGTGAGTCGTATATGGAAGGATGGTGGGACTGTGAAAGAATTGATGAATTTATTTATAAACTTTTTTTGGCTAAAATTCCCGAAACCGTCGGATTTTCTTTTTCGCTTCTTTTTGACATTATTTCCGCAAAGGTTTTAAATTTGCAATCAAGAGCGCGCGCATTTGAAGTTGCAAAAAAACATTACGATTTAGATAACGAACTTTTTTCCAAAATGCTTGGCAAAACAATGGCGTACAGTTGCGGATATTGGGCAAAAAGTAAAAGTTTAGATTCGGCACAAAACGCAAAGTTTGATTTAATCTGCAGAAAATTAAATCTTAAAAATGGGCAGAAAATTTTGGACATTGGATGTGGTTGGGGCGGTTTTGCAAAATATGTTGCTGAAAGTTACCATGTTTCGGTTGTTGGAATTACTGTTTCAAAAGAGCAAGCCGAATTTGCAAGAAAATTATGCAAAAATTTGCCGGTTGAAATTCGTGTTCAGGATTACCGAGAACTGGATGAAAAATTTGACCACATTGTTTCCGTTGGAATGTTTGAACATGTAGGAGTAAAAAATTACAGAAAATATTTATCCGTTGCCAAAAGCTGTCTAAAGCCCGGCGGTTTATTTTTGCTTCATACAATTGGCTGGCTAAACACCGGCACCGGCTCTGACCCATGGCTTAATAAATATATTTTTCCAAATGGTTCGCTCCCCTCTTTAAAGCAAATTACCGGTGCGTCCGAAGGGTTATTTGTTGTTGAAGATGTGCATAATTTTGGAGCAGATTATGACAAAACCTTAATGGCGTGGCATAAAAACTTTAATGCAGCGTGGTCAAAATTTAAAGACAAATACGACAATAGATTTTTTAGAATGTGGAATTATTATTTGCTAAGTTGTGCCGGTGCCTTCCGTGCCCGCGAAATCCAACTGTGGCAAATTATTCTGTCGCCAAATGGTGTACCCGGAGGGTATAAATCGGTGAGATAAACTAAAAAAACGCGTAACGAGGTAATTGATTTTTCAAAGCTTTCAGAGCGAAGCGATGTCTGCTGAGAATAAATTAATTACCGAGTGAAGCGTTTTTTTAGTTTATCATTTTTCGCAATGCGCAGAATTCGCATTTTGGGTCGTCGCAAGTTTTGTCCCAAAAAGATAAGCTTAAGATTTCTTTTGAAACGGTTTTAATTTGTTCTGTTAAATCTGCAACCATTTCTGGAGTAATTGTAAAAAATTGCTTGTGGTAATTTCCTTTTTCGTCGGGCTGAATAAAATCAATTTCTCCTGAAACCATTTTATATTTGCCGTCTAAATAGCTGTTTAAAAGCAGGTTATAAAAAGTCAGCTGACGCACGTAATCTCCTGTGCTGTTTTTTGTTAAACCGGCCAATTCATTTTTTGATTTTGGCTTGCCTGTTTTGTAGTCAACAACATTTACGGTATTTTTTGAATCCAAAATTTCTATCTTATCTATTTTTCCGTTAATTATTATATTTTCTCCTAAAGAGATTCTTTTTATGTTAAATTCATTTAAAATGTTTGTTTTCCACGACTTGTGATAAAAGTCGTAATGGCCGGACAAGTCCTTTTCACCCTTTGCTATCATTTCGATATATTCATTGGTTTGAATTGGCCATTTGGTCAATGCTTCTTTAAACCTTTTTATTAAATAATTTTTATCCGGTTCTTTATTGGCAACAACTGCGTCAAAATAATTGCTTAGCGCTTCATGAATCGCCGAACCAAAAATCATATATTTGTTTTGCGCTCCGGGAATTCTGATTAAATTTGAAAAGAAAAATTTCCACGGACAAGACAAATAATTATTTAAAGCGGTAACAGAAAGGCCGTTTTTGATGAACAATTGATTTAAAAAATCTTTTTCTTTAATTGCCGGCTTGGCGTTTGAGTCTTCTAAAAATTCTGCACTACTTTCATTATCTTCCGGCTTAATTTCTGTTTTGTCTAACTCAAATTGTTTAATAAACTCCGGCTTGATTTCTTGCACAAACAAACTTGGCAATTTTTCTCGGCCTTCTGCGTTGATTTGTGCATAAGTTATTGTAATTTGTTTTTTTGCTCTTGTTAGGGCCACATAAAATAAATTTCTTTCGTCTTCATCGTCGTTATTCTCAAAATCTTCATCTAATTTATTTAACAATGAATAAACTTGGTCGGGCAGTTTTATATTTTCGTGATTTCTGCGTCCTCCCCAGTGGCCGTCTTGGGCGCTTGTTATATAAACATAATCAAACTCAAGCCCTTTTGATTTGTGGGCCGTCATAAGCCGAACTCGGCCTGCAGTATAACCCAAGCCCTTGCTTTTAATTGAAATATTATGCTCTTTTAAAACATCCAAATAATCAAAAAAATTATCTAAAGTGTAATCTTTGTGGCTGGTAATTAAATTTTTTACTTGGTCAAAAAATACTCCAATTTTTTTTATTTTTTCCGGAGCCAACGGGTCCGACAAAATTTTTGCCAGCAAGCCCGAGTCGCGAATTATGTCTTCAAAAACCGCAACCGCATTTTTATTGTGGCTTTGCTTTTTCCATTTTGAAAGTTTTTCAAAAATATCCTGCAGTTTTTTTATGTTTTCGATTCCCGCTTCTTCCAAAAATTTTTCGGATTTTAACAAATCGTAAATTCCCAATCCTCCCCTGTTAAAACTTGCTAACTTATAAATATCTAATGGTTCAATTCCAAAAATATCCAAATACAAAAGCTCAACCAATTCCCTGTCGCTTCCAAATTTGTGCACGGCTTTTAAAATTACCAAAAGTTTTTTTATGTCTTGGTCGTCTAAAATATCTTGGTCGGATTCAATTGTAAATGGAATATCAAATTTGCGGAATATTCTGGCAATTGGAAAAACGTCCCGATTTTCGCGGTATAACACTGCAATTTGCTCCGGTTTTTGCCCCCCGTCAATTAATCCTTTAATTTCTTTGGTAATAAAATAATTTTCGGCATCCGGATTCAAGAATGGTCTGATGTTTATTTTATTTTCTTTTTGGCTTGAATTTGATCTTAATTCAGCAGAAGACGGCTTTAAATTGTGGGCGGCGTTTAAAATTGTTTGAGTTGATCTGTAGTTATGTTTTAAAAAAATTTCTTTTACGCCCGAATATAAATTTTTAAAATATAAAAAGTTTTCCAAAGAAGCCCCCTGAAATCTAAAAATTGCCTGCTTTTCATCGCCCACAATAAACAAGTTTGGATTTTTGTGATAGCTGGTCAGAAGCTCCAGAATTTTGTTTTGCGCATTGTTGGTGTCTTGGTGTTCATCAACCAAAATATATTGATATTGTTCTTGCAATATCAAAAGCAAATCATTATTTTTTTCTAAAACCTTTTTGACTTCAATTATCATATCGCTAAAGTCATAAAATCTTTCTTCGGCCATTTTGTCCTGATATGTTTGATAAACAACAGCCAATTCTTTATTTCTTTCAATGTTTTTTTGCAAAGTAATGTACTTTCCCTTCATTTTGCCTTTGTGGGCCCCTTTCTCGTGGATTAAATCCGGAATAGATTCAAAACCGTCTGCCTGTTTTTCAATTAATTTTTTAAAGTCATCAGGCAAAAATCCTTGCTGTTTTAAATCGTTCAATGCATGAATAATTGCAGAAACGTAATAATAATTATTTCCCCATGGTTTTAAAGTTGCAAAACTGGAGTTGTCTAAAATTTCTCTGATAATTTTTATTTGGTCAACTCCCGAAATATTTGTTGACCCAATAATTTTTGGAAACTCGTCGGGATAATCTTTTATAATATTATTTGCAAACCCGTGAAATGTTGTAATTTGAACCCTGTAAGCCATTGTCCCAATAATTTCCGAAAGATTTTTTCGCATTGAAGCCACCGCAGACTCTGTAAACGTCAAAGCCAAAATCGCCTCGGGAGGAGTGTCTGTTTTATCCAAAATATTGGCAATCCTCATTGTAAGCAAGTGCGTCTTCCCCGTCCCCGGCCCCGCAATAACCATAATAGCCCCCTCAATTTCATCCACCGCCACCTTCTGCTCCGGATTGAGATGCTTATAAATTTCCTTAAATTTTTCCCGTAAATTTTTTTCCATATTCTTTTGCTTATATTAGCAAAAAATTTTAAAATTAAAAAGCCGCCCAAACACTCTCGTCAGATTATACACGATCGTGTGAAATATGACGAGATAGATATTAATGTCGCACAATAAAACACACCCGTACTCTGGTGCACGGGTGTAGAATCTGGATTCCCCGACCCAAAGGGTACCCCGTCGGGAATGACGGACGAGTTATTGTTTATTTTATTTTTTCGGCGAGCCAGTCGGAGAATTTATAGATTTTGCCGGAGAAGTATAGCCATGCGCCCAGAATTATGAAAAATAATGGGAGGAAGAATGAATCGGTTATGGGATTGTTGGTTAGGCCGGTGGAAATGCTTGTTGGGGAGGTTGAGGCGCCGTAGACTTGTGAATTGGTTACGGTGACTGATGCCGATGCGATTTGGGTGCCCGATTCATTGCTGGTTACTGTGGCGTTGTTGCTTAGGGTTGTTGTTCCGTAGGTAAAATTTGAGGCCGATGCCACCTGAGCTTGATAAATTACAATCTCGCTTCCGCCGGCGGGAATTGTGCCGATGTTTATTCCGCTAACCGGATTGTTGTAATTTGTAATTGAATTTATTGTTGTGCTTCCGTAATAAATTAAACTTGCAGGCAGAACGTCCCGCAAAAAAACATTATGAATATCCTGGTTTCCGGTTGCTTGCAATACTATTGAAAAACTTAAAACATCTCCCGGGCTGGCATTTGCAACGGTTTGCCAATTTAAATTTCCGGATGACAAATTTATAACTTTTTTTGTGACAGTTAAGCTACCAGATCCATTATAGTTATTTGAGCCGTTTGTGTTGAAAGACATATCTTGACCGTAAAATATTTGTCCGTTTATATTCGCAACCGCTCTAAAATGATAGGTTGTGTTGTAATTTAAATTTGCAATTTGTTGCATAAATGTTCCCGAGCTTAGCGACTGTTGAAAGCTGGTGCTGCCATAATTTGCGTCGGTACCCCACTGAAACCAAACTGTGGCTCCGGTAGAATCGCACGAATAGTTATAATAATTATTGTTATTGCAAGTAAGCGTTCCGTTTAGCGTTGCCGAATTATTTTGTATGTAAGTTGGATAAGTTGTTTGCACTTGAGGCGCAACTTGCGCAAAAACTTTTGCGGATGAGAACAGCAATAATCCGCAAAAAACAAATAAATATATTATGTTAAATGTTTTATTCATGTTTTTCAGTCTAATAAAATCTAATTAAAAAAGTGTTAATATGGTTTAAGAATAGCGCGTTAAATTATTTTGTCAAATAATTCAGCAAATTTCCGCGGACAATTATGCTGGATGCTTTTATATTATTTGCCTGTTGATTGTATAAACTTTGGCAATTATCAATTGGCAGAAGTTTTTGAGATGGCCATGATTTACATGATCCGGTTTTAAATTCTCCGTTTTCGGATGCCTGATAGATTAAATCTGAAGTTAAAATTGCGTCAATTCCGCCGGAAACAATTTCAAAATGTGTTTCAATTGGAGTTTTGGTGTTTAATAAATCCTGCCCTAAAATTGTTTTTGGCGTGGGAATTCCAAGAAGATTTGCAACTGTCGGATAAATATCTATATGGCTACCAGGAGTATTTGTTGCGCCATTTAAGTTTATGCCGGGGGCCAACATAATCATTGGAACTTGGCTGTTGAGTAAATCTTGAGGCAAATTTATATTTTGTCCGTCTCCAACGGAAGCAACATTTAAATTCGAATCCATTTGAGACAATGCTCCCGAAATGTTTTGGAAACTTCCGTGGTCTCCCCAAATTAAAATTAACGAATTATCATAAAGTCCGTCTTTTTTTAGACCATCAATAAACTCGCCAATGGCCTTGTCGGTGTAATGGGCGGCCTGCATATATTCCCATTGAGTCTGGGTTAAATTTGTTTGTGACGGAATATCTAAAGTTTGTAAGTCCGCCGGCAAAATAAAAGGTGTGTGCAAACTCATTGTAATTAAAGTTGCCATAAAGGGTTGTTTAAAACTTTCCAGTCTTGGCAATGATTGTGAAAACAAATCTTCGTCGCCCAAATCCGAAGGACCCTCTCCAACCGGCCTTGTAACTGTATAATCAGATAAGCTGTAAGCTTTTTGATAACCCAAAGCCGGATACATATTTGATCTGTTCCAAAAAGTTGGCACATCGCCGTGCATTGAGTAGGTTTTGTAACCGTTTTTTACAAGCAGTTGTGGCAAAGCACTGTAGTTATTTTTTGCGTAATCAATAAAAACAACATCGTCGGGCAAAGGATACAAGGAATCCATTGTTGAAAACTCTGCGTCGGCTGTGTTGCCAGGTCCAACCTGCGTGTAATAATTGTCAAAATATAATCCTTCATTTGTTAGTTGATTTAAATTGGGGGTAATTTCTTGGCCGTTTATTGTTTTGTTGATAACGGCGTTTTCTAATGATTCCACCTGAATAATTATCAAATTCTTGTTTTTTTCTAACCCAAAATATTTTCCAGCCGTATTTTTGGCAGGGGCTGTTTGTCTGTTTTTTGCATAATTATTTAAAAAATTTATATCCGATTGGGAAACTAAATTATGGGCAACGGCATATTTAAATGTATCTTCAATAAAAAAATTTATAATTCCCATTTTTGCCACAACTGTTTTTAAATCGTAAACATCGGTGTATAAACGGCTTGTGCTTCCCCACTCCTTTTTTTCTGTGTCCAAGAGATATTTATATCCATAGAATGCGATTAATGCCATTACTAAAATAAAAATTAACTTTTCCCATTTTGGTAAAACAAATTCTGTGTAATTCTTCCTTTTCGATAAAAGTAAAGCGACTGCAACTACCATTATGCCACAAAAAAATAGCAATAGTTCAGGAGTAACTAACGTTCTTGCGGTTTGCACAACGCTTCCCGCTTGGCCAACGTATTTTATTGCAGAAAATTGCAAAAAACTTTGCGAATATCTGTAATACAAAAATTGAACCGAAAAAATAACGGAAACTAAAAATGAAATTAAAAAAAGATATATGTATTTATATCTTTTTTTAAAAAGTAAAGAAAAACCGAATAGGATAATTCCAAGAGCAAAAGATGCCAAAGCCAGCCTTGAAAAATAACTGCTTGAGTAAATTTTAAGCCACCTATTAAACTCTATGTTTTGTATCACGAACAGACCCGCGAGCATCAGTGGTAAAAAAATATCTTCGGCATAGCCCGCCAGTTTATTGATAAACTTTTCCATTATTTCTATACGTATCTATTTAACGTAAAGATTGCATAAACAGTGCCCGTCTTTCTTGACTTCATCTTTCCCCCAAATGCACGGGCAAATTTTCTTTGCGTCCTCAACTTTATCTCCCGTAACTCTTCGACACGGGCAATATTGGTTTCCAAATTTTTGTTCGTTTGCAAGAAGGCCTTTTATTACTCTTTCAACAGATTTTTTGTCGGGACTCAATTGAAATCCGTTTGATTTTGCATAATCTTCAAATCCGGCAGTCATTATCCATTCTTTAATTGAAGATTCGGGGGCCAATCCAACAAAACCCGAAATTGCTTTTCCGTTTTTAAACAAAATTACGGTTGGTATTTTTTCAACGCCAAATTGATTTGCCATTTTTGGAGTGTCGTCAAGATTAGCTTTCATTAAAACAATTTTTTCCTTCATATTTTCAGCAATTTTCTCTAAAATTGGAGCCAGCATTGAACATGGCTCGCACCAAGCAGCAAAAAAATCCACCAACACCAATTTGTCAGTTGATTTAATTTGTTCCTCAAAATTTTCGTCTGTTAAAATTGTTATCATTATAATTTGCGTTTAGTTTCTCTTACTATATCAAAAAAAGCTTTTTTGGGCAATTTTCACCGCTTTTTTTGCTAATTCAATGAGCGGATCAATAACATTTTTGTTGCTTATATATGACGAATACAGCGAGAGTTCTGTGCATCCTAAAATTATTTTTTCTGCCCCTTTTTGATTGAGCAAGTTTGCAAATAAATTTAATTTTAACGCTATTTCAATATTGTCGTATTTACCCGACTTTATTTGATAAATAATATCCATAATCACTTTTTGTTTATTTGTATCGGGTAAAATTAGTTTTATATTTTTATTAGTATTAAAAATTTGGGAAGCAATTGTTCCATCGGTTGCCAAAAGTCCGGCAATTTTGGAATTTGAATCGCGTATTTTTCTTAACGTTATGTCTATCATATTCAAAATGGGGATTTTGGTTGATTGTTGTATATCGTTAAATTTTGCGTGGGCTGTGTTACAGGGTATTAAAATCAGATCTACGCCTGATTTTTCCATAACTTTGATAAAATCAATTATTGCCTTAGCAAATTTTTTACCGCCATCTTCCTGTAATGATTTTGTCCGGTCTGGAATGTGAGGATTGGTAAAGCAAACCACCTCAATGTGATTTTGGTCATTTGAGGCTGGAGTATTCTCAATAATCAGTTTTTGTAACAAGACTCCTGTCATTGGGCCCATTCCGCCAATTATTCCAATTCGAAAATTACGTTTTGGCATATTTATTTATCAATTCAATGACTTTTTGTTTTGGCAATGCTTCAAGAATATTTCCATCGCGGCCCTCCATTGTTTCAGCGGCAAACAATGCATCATATACAGATTCTTCGATTGCTTCGGCTGTTGCCAAAAACAAGCCGGTTAAGTCGTGATCGTGAATGCATTTTCCGATAACTCCGGTTCCCTCCAGCCCAAATCTGGAAGTTGTAAAAGCAACAACAAAGTCGCCGCTTTCCGGACGCATTACTGTTCCTGTTTTTGAAAGGCCCATCAGCGCACGTTTAGCTATTCGACGAAGTTGTCTTGCGGTGAGCGGTGCATCGGTTGCGACTATCATCATACAGGAGCCATCTGTATCGGGAACGATTCCCTTGTAATCAGTTTTATTCAAAAGCTTTCCAATAGGAACGCCGAGTATTTCCAGAGCCCCCCCATAATTTGTTTGAATCAGTGCGCCGACAGTATATTGTTTTTTATTTATTGAAACCATTCTTGACGATGTTCCTATCCCGCCCTTCCAAGCGAAACATCTCGTACCGCATCCTGCACCAACGTTTCCAACTTCAAAATCTGTTTTACAATTTTTGCTGGCTAAAGCAACATCATTTTCAATGATTGTTTTTTCTTGAATGTCATTTAAAAAACCGTCATTACATTCTCCAACGCAAACATTAATTGATTGGAATTTTTCAATTTTTTCGCTAGACAATGTTAATTCAATAATTCCTCGCATAACTTGTCCGACAGAAAGTGTATTTGTAAGTCCAATTGGAGCTTCCAGTGTGCCCAATTCTTCAATTTGAGCTGTGCCTGAAATTTTTCCATAGCCATTTCCACTGTAAAACGCAGCGGGGACTTTATTTTTATACAAATTTTTTATGCCAGGATTTATTATTGTGACGCCAGTTCTGATGCTTTTGCCTTGGAATTTTGTTTCGTGGCCAACCGTCACACCTTTTACGTCTGAAATTTTATTCAAAAATCCCGGTTTTAAAAAACCAGTTTTATATCCATATTCAAAAAATCTTTTTTCGTTATTAGAGTTTTCCATAATATTAAAAAATAAATGCTGGACGTGTAAGTTTTGAAACTCACACGTCCAGCCTGAATCAAATTAGTTTAAATTGCAAAAGGCACAACCGCCATGTCCACCATTCCATGCACCCGGTAAAGGTACGAAGGAACGGCACATCCGTGCACAGAAACAAGTTGTTTGTTGAAACTCCACGGTCGCGCTAAAATACGGCAAGAGAAGAGCTCGGGATGGCTTGTTTTGGTGTTCATGACCGGAATTCTTGCAGTTCCAGCATTGAGTCTGCGCTGAATAACAAACGGTTGTTTGAAGCTGATGCGCAGGTTGATCCAGCTTTCCCAATCTGTATGTTCTATGCCAATTCCCATAAGCACTCCGTACGAACGGGCGGCAAGATTATTGGCCCCGCAAATTTTGAGCACCAATGAATCTCGGGAAGCCTGTGGAAGATTTTTCAATTCTTCCAGAGAATCTATGTTGACTCCATTAACAATAATGGGGAATGGATTGTTTATGCCGTCAACAATGTAGGAGTAAGGTAAAACCTTATCGAGAATTTCGAAAGCTTCCGAACTTAACTCGTTTCGATAAAACTTTTCATAGCTACGAAAAACCGAGAACCATGCTTTGTTTCCGAAGTGGGCAAATTCTGGAATCAATCGAACTAATCCGTTGTAGGCCACCATCACAATTTTTTCGAGCATCCCCTTCGTTTCAAAAATGGGAAACTGGCGCCAAATCGTGCCAATTTTTTTGTCTTGGAAAAAGAGTCCGCTGTTGCGAAACTCAATTTCTTCAACGCGATCTGTTGTTAGAATTTCAACCGGATAGCCGAGCCGTTTTAAATGCCCAACCAGCCATTCGGTTTCGGGAATATAACATTTTGACCATTCATGAGAAACCAGAAACAGCAAGCTTCCATCTTGGCAAAGCCAATTAAAGGCCTCCTGCCAGCGCTTCTCATTAATTCCGTACACGTTATCAATGTGAACGAGTTCGGGCATGCCACCGGGCATTTCATCAATTTCTGACGCAAATGGAAACTCATTCTCACCCGTGTAATGCAAGTCGGGGCGTCCAACACTGAAGCAATCCACCTTCGGGAATAAATACGCTTTTGACAGCATAGATTCTTTAGGCAGATCTACTCCAGCAAGAAGTAAATCTTGAACTTCCGGATCGGTTTTTGCCAAATTATTGCAAGCGCCTTCAAATGATCGAAGTGCATTCAAAACCTTAGTAATCATTTCACTCTTAAATGAGAGTGGCTCGGGAGCAACGCGCACCCAGCTAATTTTTGACCCTTGTGGCAATTCGGCCGCAAAAGAAGTGTCAGCAATTGCTGCCGCAAGATCGGGCCCTGCATTCAGGTTGGTGATTGTTTGTGTGATTGTTTCAGGAATCGAAATTGGTCTTGGCGGATCTTCATGAAGATGATTTGCGCGATCAACCATTTTTCCAATACCCCAAGGAAATTTCCCATGGGAGAGTCTATCTGAAAAATTGCGGAAAAAGTCGGCCGAAATTTGCCGAGCGCAGCGATTTTGATCGCAACCCTCTCCCACAACAACCATCCATTGAGCGCCTGCAGACCAACCGGGGGCCTTTTCTTCGTGGCTCCGGCTTCGGCAGGTTGGATGAAAATGTCTTCGCCCCATGCGGCGGTCAAAAAGAACCAATGCCGCCGATGGAGAAATTCCAGAAGTGCGAAAATAATGTTCGACATCCTCTGGTGAATCAAAAATAGTGCATTGGGCTTGGCAATGAAGCCCCAACAGCGCTTCAATCACAGACACGCTCTTTAAATTATTCCTGAGCGTAAAAATGACTGACGGCGGTGCGAATGTGCCTTCTAGATGAGGCATCGTGATCATAGGCGTTCCTTTCACAACTGGGTTAAACTAACTTGATTATCAATGTGCATTCCAGTCTTTTTTGGGACTGGTCCAAATTATTTAAAACTTGCATCAGTCCCAAAAAAACCTCCCCTTGCGGGGGAGGTTTTCGAATAAATTTATAGTTGTTTCCTGCTTCTTACGCGCTTATCAAATATTTATTTTTTAAACCTCCCTCTTGGGTATTAATGTAACAAAACCAGACAGTCCTTTTTAAAAGGATTGCTGAATGTTTCAACAACATTGTTTTGTTACTTGTATTCATGGTTTAAAAACTATTATGTTTTAATAATACACCTTAATAAATGCGTGTCAAGTCTAAGTCGCCTGCCTGTACGGGCATACACAATAAATGCTGTGGGCTTTGGGAAACGTTAGGACTGCCATTTGGCAGAGTTTAGCTCCTAAAACCGTTACTATTTAGAACTATAAATCCTATTGTCTAACCCACCATCGCCTAAACTCAATAGCCCTACCCGCAGAATCTAATCTTACATAATATGCGCCCTTTGATTGGTGTTTCTTGCCCTCTAAATCTTTATATATAAAATCATAAGATGCCATTCCTTCACTGCCCTTTATAATAAGAGGATTGATTTCAAGCACCAAAATGTCTTCATTCTTTATTTCTTCCCAAGCCTTTTTAACTTCCGACCAGGATGTAAGTGGTTGGACAAAAGGATTTTCATAATATTCAAATTTTTCAGAAAGCAATTTTTTTACGCTCTCAATATCTTTTTCAAGCCAAATTTTTTTAAGCATAATAAACCACTTTTGAACAATAGAATTATTCATAAATTATCTAATAATTTTTATTTTTACATTTGTCGCACAATAAGAGCTGGCTGACTCAGTTGCGGACCCCACCCCCTAAGGGCAAATTGGCGCACTTTGGGTATCCTCCACTGAGGCGTCCTAGTCGGGCAATTTTTGCCTCCTAATTAAAGTAATACCGACCATAACTGCATTTGTAACTACGAGACTTCCTACATATAGAGAGGACTCTATAGAATATGTTGTGATTGATAAAAGTGAAAAGAAATTCGATAATCCGCTCATAACATAAAGAAACAATGTTTCGCTATACGGTTCTTGATAAACCTTTCGGTATGTAGGAAGAAAACCAATAAAATCTATTATCGCAACCAGTATAATGGAAATAGCCGCGTTTTTGGTAAAAATCCAGAATCCAATCGCAATAAATGCTCCGATCAAACAGGTTGTATCAAAACTAGTAATATTTTTAGTGCCATATTTAAATGACAGTATAAATACTGTCAAAGAAACTAAGCCGAGCCCAATTACCCCAAGTGCACTGTAAAAACTATTTTGCTGTAAGATTGCTACTGCTGCCGTCATCTGCAAAATTGCCCATACCAGCCAAGAATATATATGTGGAGTAGTTTTTTTAGAAAAAATATCTCGCAGGTATGGAAAAAAAGAAATAAACGCTAACGCAAAAGAAAGTATGCCGAATAATTCCTTAAATTCTACAATCATAATATTTATTTTTTACTTTCTAATAAATCTAACACGATTTCAATAGGCACAACTACGGAATATCCACTATTTTGCGTCCATTTTTTTGAGAACGGCACAAGTTCAGAAATTAATCCAATCACCCACGGCCTCTTAGTTGAATAATCAAGCTGTTCTAATTCTATAACTATACCACCACTATTTCCATAATAGACTTCGCAATCGATAATAATTGTTCTCTTTTCTTGGTTTTTTCCCGCTACAATACCTTTTCTAACCAAAGGTTGTTCATAGTTAATTTGAGGAACTTTTTTATCTCCTATGGAAGTTGGATAGCCGATTATAAAAGCGTCATTTGCGACGAGCACATCGTCAAATTTTTTACACATTACTTTTTCGGCAACGAGAAGCTTGGCCCCTTCTGGAAATTGGATTTTTGACACACCGTCACAAAGCTTACCCATTTTAAGGCCGTTCTTGCTTACAGACCCTGTTGTAATTTTTACGGCTACGGCATCATATTTTTTGTCAAAAATAATGCATCCCGTTTTAGATAAAATAGAAAAATCTAGGCGGAAAATAATCGGGTCTGTGATCTCATTGTTGTCGGCGTAAGAAGTAATTTTTGCTAATTCATTCCAAAGTAAATTACTTTGAGGATTAAATAGAACATGTTTAGCTGTTACTAAATATAATGATTGGTCGGAATCATTAAGAAAAAAACCACTACCAGTGGCGCCATCTTCAAGGGTTATCAAAACTGGATATTTCAAATTTTCATCGGGCAACGCTCTCATATTTTATAAATTTTTTAACCATGCGTCTCAGTCACCTGACTTAGCATATGATGGCTGCGAGACTAGGATTCGAACCTAGATAACAGCCTTCAAAGGGCCGTGTCCTACCATTAGACGATCTCGCAATAAAACACAGTAATGTAGTTACATATTACCACTTTTTTTGATTTTATCAATATTATTTTAGCAAAGCGGCGCTCCACCATGGCATTTGAAGTTTTTGGGGAATAGTGGAATATTCCCAGCTTTGCCATAATGGGTCGGTGTAATTTTTTGAGGACGAACTGGTAAATTCGTAATAGGAATAAACTAATCCTTTGGTTAAACGGGTTCCGTTGGCGTCTTTTACTGCAACGTAAATGTAATTTGGAATACCATCGGCTTCGTAAAGATTTTTGTTAGCGGTTGTGTCTGTAAAAATGTTTGAGATTAAAGCAGATTTTGATGATGGTTGTAAAATTTTGTCTAATTGGCCGGTGGTTGATTGTAATTTTTCAAAATCACTGTCACTGATATTTTGGTTTTGCAATTCTGCAACTGCAATTGTTCTATAAAATGTTAGCGTGTCGATAAACGCTTTGTTCTTTGCTTGGAAATCCGGAGATAATAATCCGTTTTGATTTAGACCGTCATTTACAAAATTTGACAACGCAATTAACCTGTCAAAAAATTCAATATTTGGCTCAACATAGCCATGAGCAGTAGTTGCCGGACTTGCGCCTGCGATGGGATTTTGAGACGAAGAAACTACATTGTCGTGTTTTAATTCGGTCCAAGATCCTAAAAATGTCTGCAAATTTTTTGTATCCCAATTGGAAGATTTTACAAACATTGGGTATCCGGTTTTGTCGGCAATGTTATCGGTGAACAAGGATTTTATTGTATAAATCCAAGACCAATAAATATTTTGCGTCCATTGTTGCTGGGTTGCATTATTTAAACCAGCTTGTAATATTGCCATTTGATCGGTTAGTGCTTTGGCGGAATTAGAATTATTGTTGGTTGTCCATACGCCTAATTGGTTGGCCGATACTTTGCTTCCTGCCAAAGTTGAAAACATTAAAGCGGTCGGCATACTTGGAAGACCGTTTTGAGTTAATGCGGAAAAAATATATGCATCTTGAGTAAATCTTGGTGGCATAAACGTAAATCCTGTTGCAGTTTCTGGATTTATTTGATTCCCTTGCCCGGCAAAAAATGCAACTGTTTGATAAATTGATTCCCATTGTTTTAATTCGTCTGAGGTAAGAAGCTGTTTTATGTTGGTTGCGTCTCTGGCAAGTTCTGGATCGCTGGATAAAAAGTTTGTGCTACCATAAAAAGTCATTACCCTGAAATAGTCGCGCAAGATTGTATTTTCTGTGTAGTGGCCTGTTGGAACGTATGTATCAAAAATTAATCCAATTTTTTGTTCGGCAATGTTTTTAGCATTGTCTGAAACTTTATTTGATTGCGCTAATGAATCCGCTTTTGCTAAAATGTCAGTTTTTGTATCGGTTGCGGTGTTATCTAAAATTGCTGAAGCAACTAAGAAATATGCCGACAACCGGTCGTAACTGTCTTTTTGTTCTTGAACCGTTTCTGTCCCATAAGCTGTTTCCGATGAACTAAGAAGCGACTTGCTCAAACTAACAAGGGACGGGTAAAGATTATTTTCTTCAATATTTGGAAATTCACTATTGATCAGTTTGCTGTATGTGTGCGCAAGAAAATCTGTTGTAATAAAAATAGGAACTTCTGATTGTCCGTATAAATTTGTCCAGTCATCGCCACCACTAAAATTTTTATCGTTATTTTTGGCAATAAAAAAATTATCGGTTGTTAATGCTGTTTGTTGTGCCACAGACAAATTTTCTCTGTTGGTTAACTCGCTTAAAGATATTTGATAGGTGGGCAACGAGGGCTTATAATCTGTTGTTGTTAAATTATATTGAGCAAAACTTGGCATACTGAAAACATCTGCGACGGGGGTAGGGCTTGAGCTTTGAGTTGGTTTTAATGTTGGCGAAGGTAAAAGTTTTATCAGATTTGGCTGGCCAAGCGCAAAATATCCGGCAAGGGCTATAATAATTAAAATAACGAGAACTATCAAAAGTTTTAGTGTGAGGTGAGATTTTTTTTGTTCTAAAGGTTGCGGTTTGTATTGAACCTGGGGTTGGGGTTGTGTTTGAATTTGGGGCTGGATTACAGGTTGGGGCTGTGGTTGTGGTTGTGGTTGAACTTGAGGTTGTATTACAACCGGCTGAGGTTGAGCAATTGGTTGAGGAATTTCTGCAAAAGCGTCGTTTATTTCCGCAACTGTCCAGCCGTTTTGAGCAAGCAGGGTGCGAGTTTGATCATCGGATTGACCCATATCCTTTGCTTTTTTTATGTAATCTACTAATTGTGGTTCTGCTACCATAAATTTAAAAAAATATTAAAAATATTTCGATTAATTTATTGTATCACAAAAAAACAATGTCAACCCTGTGGATAAGTAATATTAAGAATTGCCAATTCTAATGGCAATTGGGAAATTGCAGAATATTTGATTTTATTTTCTGCGTCAATAAATAATTCCAGAATATTTTGCAGATCTTTTTGGGATAAAATTGCAATTTGCGTTTTCATTTTTTCCAGTTCAATCGTGGACATTCCGGAATTCTGCAAATTTAAAAATTCAGAGTCAATTTTAAAAAGCAAAGCTTGGTGCAAATAAAAAACCAGAGTTTTTGTGAATTCCTGCAGATCTATGCCGTTGTCCGATAAGGAATTTAAGAATGCAATTGCCCCCTTGCCATCTTTCGCAACGAGAAAATCTAAAAATTGCGCAATTTGCCCGACTTCAACTATTCCCAAAAGATCTTTTATATCTTGCGTTTTTATTTGCCCCCCCTCGCCGCTAAAGCTCATACACTGGTCAAGCAAGGATTCTGCGTCTCTAAAACTTCCTCGGGAATTTAAAGCAATTAACGACAAAGCCGAATCATCAAATTTTATATTTTCTTTTTTAGAAATAAATTCCAGCTTTTTCATTATTTCAGGCACCTGCAATCTTTTAAAATCAAATTTCTGGCATCGCGACAAAATTGTCGGAATCATTTTGTGCGATTCGGTTGTAGCCAGCAAAAAAATCGCGTGAGCCGGCGGTTCTTCCAGGGTTTTCAACAAAGCGTTTGCCGCCGACTTTGAAAGCTGATGACATTCGTCAATAATAAATATTTTATATTTTGATTTAACGGGAGCAAATTTTACGCCTTCAATTAATTGCCGTATGTCGTCAACGCCAGTGTGCGAAGCCGCGTCAATTTCAATTAAATCCATTGAATTTCCCGCCATAATTTCCAAGCAAGAAGAGCATTTGTTGCACGGCTCAAACCCATTTTCTGGTTTCTCACAATTAATTGCCTTAGCAAAAAGCCGA